>Ga0209036_1000211_pt1 | contig 24410 bp, 28 predicted proteins | sample MarorgKNORR_S2LV_3_FD_188222 | JGI IMG/M metagenome (GOLD analysis project Ga0209036, IMG submission 188222) | Marine microbial communities from the Southern Atlantic Ocean, analyzing organic carbon cycling - DCM_A/KNORR_S2/LV (SPAdes) (version 2) | ecosystem: Environmental > Aquatic > Marine >... | reverse complement strand
CTTTTGTTAAACCTTTTTACAACAATGAAAATTATATAAGTGCAGTGAGTAATACCATTAAACCTCACTTAGAATCTGATTCTTATGACAAAATTGTATTTAGTTATCATGGGATTCCAAGGAGGCAAGCTAAAAAAACTGACGAAACTGGAGAGCATTGTTTCTCAACAAATAGTTGTTGTGAAGTGGAAAATGATGGATCAAAAGACTGTTACAGGTCACATACAAGAATTGCTTCAAGTTTGACAGCTGAAAAACTAGGTTTAAAAGAAGATCAGTGGGAGGTTGCTTACCAATCTAGACTTGGACCAGGGTGGCTTACTCCATTTACTGATAAGAGACTAGCCGAGCTTCCTACAGAAGGAAAAGACAATATAGCAATTCTGTGTCCATCCTTTATATCTGATTGCTTAGAGACTTTAGAAGAGATTGATATTCGTGGTCGAGAAACATTTTTTAACGCCGGAGGTAAAAAAATGACTTACATACCTTGCTTAAACGACTCAGAGGAAACAATTAAACTTTTAGAAGAACTAGTGAGAAGCAGTTGATTTGCTTAATTTTTTAAAGCTAAAAGACTTCATCACAAATTTACCACCATTTCGAACAAACCACATAAAACCAGCTAGTAAATAAGCATAAGGACACATCATATTACTTATATTATACATAGAATAGTAAAATATAGACAATGCAAAAAGATCCTAAGCTAGTAAGAAAATATGAACCGATTATATGGTTACTATTTTTTGGACTCACTTTTGCTGTAGGATGCCCTGCTTTCTAAAATACTATCCGATTTGAGTTAACAGGTGTTAACATAAGTATTAATGAATAACGAAAATCCTAATGTATTTCCACAAAATGAAATTGAGAAGTTACCAAACTCTTTTTATTCCCATGCTGAAGCAATATATCATTTAAGCGAAGTTGGAATAGAAGTAAAGCAAACACGTGTTGCTGATTGGCTAGGTGTCAGTAGAGCTAACGTTTCCCAGGTTATTGGAAGAATGCAAAATAGTGGCCTAATAGAATTAAGTGATGATCTAATGCTTACGGAAAAGGGCTCCTATTTAGCAAAGATGATATCTAGAAGGCGTAGGATTATCGAGAGATTTTTGTCTGAAATTTTAGACCTTCCTTGGGATCAGGTATACAAAGAAACTAAGAAATGGGAAAACGTATTGAGTCCAGTAACTGAAGACGCAATGTTGAAAATTTTAGGAAACCCTACTACTGGCATATTTGGAAATCCTATTCCATATTCCGGTTATTTTGAAGGCCCAATGAAAAGATTGCTTGATGTTAAAGTCAATAAAAAATACAATATTGTTAAAATTTCAGAAGAACTAAAAAAAGATTCTTCAGTAATATCATTTCTTCAAAAAAATAAAATCTTACCTGGAAATAAAATTTATATTTCTGACACCAACGAGTACTCAATTACCGTGAGTATATCTAAAGATCAGTTTTTCGGTTTAGATCAATTTATTGCTGAAAGAGTCTATGTTGGATAATCCAATTTATGTTTATACGAAAGTTTTTTTATAATTAGAACATGAGTAATTTAGTTTCAAATATTCCTTACGAACTTTTTAGTTATGTAGGTGGAGGAATATTTGTATTTATCATTTTGTACAAATTTTTTCCTAATGTATTTATTAAAATTCATAAACCTGTATTTTTTACGATTGGAATTCTTTCATTATCTTTAGGTTATGTAGGGATTGTTGTTCCAGGTCTACCTACAACAGTCTTCATTTTGATAGCGGCTTGGGCATTTTCAAAATGTTCAGAAAGATTCACTCTTTGGCTTGAAAATCATAGAATTTTTGGCCCGATTATCTTAAATTGGAATACATATAGAGGACTATCTAGAAGAGCTAAGAAATTAGCTATTTCTATGATCATACCAACTTTTGCATTAACTATTTATTTTGTTTTCTCATTAGTCGGTGATTTAATTTTTGGTGCATTTGGAATAGGTTTATGCACTTGGCTAGCCACTAGGCCTGAACCTCCATTAAAGAATGGCTCTTAGAAGTTAATTAGCTTCTGGAATCTGATATCCAATAGGTGATACTTTATCTAGTTCGAAGACATCTCTGGCTTGTGCTTCGTAATTTAAACCAATTGAGATTTGATCTCCTTCTATAACTCTATTTCCACTTTCATCCAGCCTTGCATTCATTATTGCTTTTTTTCCTGATTTACAAATAGTTTTAATTTCAGTCATCTCATCTGCCCAAGTTAAAAGATAAACGCTACCTGGAAAGGGCTCTCCCCTGAAGTCCGACCTTAAGCCATAACATAAGACTGGAATCTTCAATTTATCTACAACCAATGAAAGTTGTAGAACTTGTTTGGGACTTAAAAACTGTGCTTCATCAACTAAAACACATGAAACATGCTCCCTTTGATGTTCATGCGCTGTCCAAACATATAAGTCATCATCTGATGTAAAAATTTCACAATCTCTATCTAGACCAATCCGTGATGCAATTTTCCCTTCTCCAAATCTATCATCTAATTTCGGAGTAAATAAGAGAGTCCTCATGTCTCTCTCTTCGTAATTATGTGCTGATTGCAAAAGTGTCGTACTTTTTCCTGCATTCATTGCTGCGTAATAAAAATATAGTTTTGCCATTTCTTATATATTAGTAATTTATTTTTCTGTTGTTACTTAACAGCAACTATTCTTCCAACAGTTTTTCTGCTTCCGATAAGATCTAAATACTCAATAATGTTTTGAAAATCTATTATTTCAAAAACTGGTTCTATTTTTTTATTTCTATAGTGTTCAAAGATAAGTTCTATTCTACTTTTTAAGTAATCTTTATCATTGTCCTCAAAGCTAATCATAAAAACACCCATAATCGTAATATTTTTAACTAATAGATAGCTAAGCAGTTGGGATGGTATGTTACCACTTGCAAACCCAACAATTAATGCTCTTCCTTCTGAACTAAGCAACTTAACTCCCTCATCATATGCCTGACCTCCAACTTGGTCATAGAATATATTTACTGGTCTCTTACCAAAATGTGCTTCCACGGTTTCACGAAGATTTTCTTCTTGATAGTTAATTATGAGTTCTGGATTATATTTTTCGACAACCTTTCTCTTTTGCTCGGAGCCAACTGCGGCAATAACTCTTGCTCCAGAAATTTTTGCTAATTGAAGAGCAGCAATTCCAACTCCTCCAGCAGCAGCATTAATCAGTACAAGTTCGTTGTTTTTTAATTCTGCTCTTCTGTGTAGTGCAAAGTCAGAAGTTAAGTAAGACATAAGTATTGCGGCCCCAACTTCATATGAAATATCATTTGGTAGCTTATAAGTTAGATTTTCAGAAGCTATGCAATAATCTCCAAAACTTCCATGTCTACCTGACCTAAAAACAGTCGTTGCAGCTATTACCCTGTCTCCAACTTCAAATATACTATCAGGTGAAACTTCTTTCACTATACCTGCAACCTCAAAACCAGGAACAAATGGTATCTCTGGGTTTGATTGATACATTCCACTAGACAAAAGTAGGTCTGCGAAATTTAAAGTTGCTGCCTTAGTTTCAATAATTAATTCACCTTTATTACATTCTGGGTATTCCATTAATGTGTATTCAAGATTTGTAAAGGAAGCAATATTTTTTTGAACCCACGCCTTGTATTCATCCATATCAATATCATAAAAGAAATTAAAAATGCTAGCATTTCAATATGGAAGTTATTTTAAAGTATGTACATGTTGTTGGTTTGTCAATTTGGCTAGGGTCTATGGTTACGTGGGCAATATTTGCTGCAAAGTTAGCAAAATTTGACCCAACTAAAAATACAACAGGTGTCTTAAGAGATCTATTCAGTAAGATTTCATGGAGCTCTTATGCGGTTTCTTTATTATCAGGAATAGCTCTTTACTTTTTAAATGAAAGTACTACTTCTAACTGGTACATCGAAGTAGCAGTTCTAGGATTAGCTGGTATTGTGATTGCTTTTCATAGTTTGGCTACAAATGTAAGTGAAGCGATAAGAGGTGCATTTAATGGTGTTATGTTAATACTTGCTCTTGTAGTCGTTTATTTAGCAACAATTTATATTTAAAAAGAATTAATTAAATCCAATTCGTCTTCAGATATTACGCCATATCCCCTTGCAATAATATTTTTTGAATCTTTTGCTACTAAAAACCAATAGATCGTATCTTCATTTGGAATATCGAGATCGCGTCTAAATTGTTCTTTATCTAAATATGCAGTGATAGTTCGATTTCTAATTCTATTATCTCTAATGCCCGCTCTCATTATTCCATCTAAATAAATTTCATTTAACTTAGAAGATTTTCGTATTGTGGGAACTTCAATAATATTATGTGTTTCTCCAAGTCCGTTTTGTTCTAATAACAATATAGATTCATCAACTAATGCCTGATGCCATTGTTGAAATGCAACAATAACAACTAAATTTTTATCTACGAAATCATCTGGAACAAGTTTTTTTTCTTTATTCAAGGTATTTCCTTGTATTGTAGGAAATTCATTTAGTTCAGGACTCATATAAGTATCCTCACTGTTTTGACAACTCACCAACAGAACAAACAATAACAAGCAAAGCTTAAGCCTCACCAAGGACTTCCCCTAAGCTCTTTATCTGGGTATCCATAACTTTATTAAACAAAATACTTACAAAGGGTGCGAGTATTACGTAAGGAAATTTAAATTTTATATTTACTGAGTACGTTAACTCAGTTCCTTTAGAATTTGCTGATAAAAATATAGTATCTACGATTGTAAAAATGCTTGCTTTTGCTTCAAGGGAAACTCTTAATGGAGGTCCCCATTCAACTACTTCATAATCATAAACTCTTGGTTTATTGTTAAAGTGAGTTTTAACTCTAAATACTGAGCCAAGTCTTAGAGGCTCTTTTGTTATTAACTCACCATCATCGCCCTCAGCCCATTTACTCAAATTACGAAAATCAGACATGAAGTCATAAACAGTATTTATGTCTTCTTTAACAGTTATAGTTCTTGAGAAATTTGGCATAGGTTAATATTACGTAATAATTGAAATTGTACGAAATATTTATCTTAGATTTAAAGATCTATTTCTAAACCCAATGAACCCAATGGTTAGAAAGATAGCAATCTTTATTAACACAAGCATTAAATCTGCACCTATTAATCCATCTTGGTAAGGATTTCCGTAAGCTCCAAATGATGAAATATTATCATCAATCCATTGAAAGAAATCATTCGTCCCAGAAAGTGAAGTTGCAAGATACTCGAAAACCATTAATCCTCCACCGAAAGCCCATGCCATTGAAGATTTTCCAGTAAAAGCACCGAGTGCAAAGCCGAGTGCACCAAAACTCACACCAGCTAATCCTGCTTGTAATGTTGCTTTCATGAGAGGTCCATAATCAAGCGTCTGACTTAGTTCCATAGTTGCTATAGGAATAAACATGATATTAGTCCATGCAAAGGTTACAAATAAACCAAAGAGAACTGTAACTAATGCCTGTGAGATATATACAGTCAATCTTGTCATTGGCAGTGCAGCAACAAATTCAAAAGTTCCGTCTTCCTCAGCTTTTGATCCCAACTTATTTAAAAGAATAATTGTGGCTGTACCTATCAAAAGTGGTACAAATGGTACTAAGAAATAAGTAGTGACCATACCTTCAAGTGTAAAAACGTTATCCCAGTCTGATATTCCTAATAAGCTCATAGCTGTGTCGTTTTCAGACATTCCCCTAAAAGCTTCTCTTTGAGTATCAATAAGTAGACTTTCTACACTTGAATTTGCAAAAGCTAAAGGAAGTATTAATAAATAAGCTCCTCCAGCTATTGACCAATTTAAAATAAATTTTCTAGGTACCGTAATCATGTATTTAATATAATTAAACATTACTCCTCTTCTCGATCATAAAATTTAAAGAAAGCATCTTCTAAATCTTCATCATCATCTTTTGCCTTTTTTAAAAATGTTTCATAGGTTTCATCATAAACTTTTACACCATTTCTTAAGACAGCCATAGAGTCAGCAACTTTTTCAACCTCTGAAATAATATGGGATGACAAAAGTATAGATGCTCCATTATTTGAAAATTCTTTCACTATTTCAAAAAATGATCTCTGGTGAAATGGATCTAAGCCAGAAGTTGGTTCATCTAGAATTAAAGCTTTTGGCTTATGTAACACTGAAAGAATTATGGCTACTTTTTGCCTATTACCTTTAGAAAGCTCTTTAATGGATTGACCTACTTCTAACTCAAACTTTTCTGCCAGTTCCATTGCGTAATCAGTTGACTGACCTCTCATATCAGCACCAAGTTTAAAGAGTGATTTAGCATTTAGATTTTGTGGAAGCTGTGGGTCTCCAGGAAGGTAACCAATGATTTCTTTTGCTTCAACTGGATTTTCAATTGTATCTATGCCTTCGACAAACAAAGAGCCTTCTGAAGAATTTAAAAAACCCATAAGACTTCTCATGGTTGTTGATTTCCCCGCACCATTAGGGCCCAAAAGACCCTTAACCTCACCATTGTCAACAGTTATATTGATGTCTTCTACACCTTTTCCATTTTTGTATTTCATTGTGAGGTTTTTTATTTCTATCATAATTCGATTTTAGAAGTTAAAAAATATAACCCTGAAGACATTCGCATAAATTTATAAAATCTCTCGGAAACTTTTCCGCTTGTTTACAGAAATTTAACAATTAACAATAGGGGAAAAAACACTAAATCTTTATAATTGCCTATGGATAAGCGTAAAGTTGCTGCTAAAAAACGTTATGAAGCTGCCCATGATGAATTACTTGAAGCTGGTGAAAACCTTTTAAGCAACGAACTTTTGACTGAATTGTCACTCAATTCTATTACTAATCTTACGAAAATTTCAAAAACAACAATTTATGAACACTTTGATTCATTTAACATGTTTTTAGCAGGTGTAATTGATCATGTTTATAAAAAAATGACAACTCAATATCGTGAAAAATTACAGGATGATCCAAAAGAAAATATAAAAACTATGTTTATTGATTACAGAGAATTTCTTTATAAAAATTTTATACTTGGAAAAAATATTTATGCTGCATTTGTTCTTCTTTCTGACACCGATGACTTTCCGGAGATCGATATGTATGAAGACTTAGTAGAGGAATTAAATAAGCTTGGATTAAATAATAACGAAAAAAATGAATTTCTCAAAAAGTTTAATTTTAGTATTGATGATTTTAGAATTGATATGACAAATAAAAATAGAACAAATATAAATTTACTTATACATGACCTAACTTTGTATTTAGAAAATTATTGATTATATTAATCTTCAGAATTTTCATTTTTCTGCTTATTTCTCAACCAAGTTAAAAGCAAAGCAGGTATTAAAAACATTAACATTTCATCCCAGCCGCCTTGATGATGCATTACTGGTGGAGGAATAAATTTAATTAACATTAAAGGTAGTTTTCTACCATCCAACGAGAAATATTTACAAGTGTGTTAGGTAATAGTCCTAAATAAATAGTTAGAAAGGCAAGTGTGGTAATTAACAATTTATCAGAATTTTGTATTTTAATTTTCTCAATAGTATTATCTGTTTTTTCCACTGCAGCAACCCAAATAGGTTTTAAGTAAAAATAAAATCCAGCAACAGTAGAAAGCATCAATACTGTAACTAATAGATATTTTTCATAGGACCACAAGTTTGTAATTAGAATAAACTTCGATACAAAACCACTCGTCAATGGTAGCCCTGCAATCCCAAGCATAAATATAGAAAAAGTAATAGTTAAAAACTTATTTTCCTTGAATAGTCCTGATAAATTACTTATTGCAAAATTTGAACTAAGTTGACCACTAATTATTGAGAAAATTGTGAAAATGCCAATAAGCTGAATGATGTATGTTGTGAGGTAGAAAATGGATGCACTTATTCCATATACTCCAAACGATATACCAGAAAGAATAAATCCAGATTGTATAACTCCACTGTAAGCTATTAATCTCTTGAGATCAGATTGATTAGTTGCAAATAATGCACCTAATAATACGGAAAGTATTATGACAGCGGTAAAAAATAAATTGAACTTTTCAATTATAAAAGTTAACGACACCGCTGAAAGTCTAGCTAAAACAATAAATGATGAAACTTTTGCTACTGAGGCCATGTACCCCACATAACCAGTTGGAGAACCTTGGTAAACATCAGGAGCCCATGCTTGAAATGGAGCTGCTGCAACTTTAAACAACAATCCAACAATTATAAAAATCAGCCCAATAAGACTTGTTAGTGGAACATTTTCAGGGCCAATAAAGCTTATTGCTATGCTAGTTTCATAAACACCACTTATAGATAAGGAGACATAAACCAATGCGATACCATAAATTAATATACAGGATGCTAGTGACCCCAAAAGAAAATATTTCAACGATGCCTCGTTACTAAGCTGATCTCCTCTATTTAAACCAGCAAGAGCATAGAGGCTTATGGAGCCAATCTCTAGACCTATAAATAACATAATAAAATTTTCAGAATCCACCATCAGTAAAAATCCTGAAGCGGACATTAAAATTAGAATTAACGCTTCTGTTGTTTTGTTATCTATTTGAGAAGATGTGTTCCAAAAAGAATTAAAATTAAACAGCAAAACTAAAACCACTAATACATTACCTACAAGAGCAAATTCATCTAGGAGAATTTTTTCAGAAAAATAAGAAGAGACGCCATCTGAGAGAAATAAGCCAAATTTTAGAAATACAGCAAAGACAGTAGACAAAATACCAAATAAAGTAACATATTTTTTTACAAATGTGGGTGTTGAAATAGTAATTGTTACAAAAAGGAGTATCAAAGCTGTTGCAAGAAGAGTTAAGGTTGGACCAATAACAACAAAGTTAAAGCCTAAGATATCAGAAATTCCGGTCATTTTGTACTCCTGAATAATGATATTGTTTCACTTAAATTTCCTGCTTCTTGAATAACAAAGCTCTCAATATAACTTGGATAAATCCCTATAAATAACATTAGTAAAACCAAAGGGAAAATAGATACCGTTTCTCTTAAATTCAAGTCTTGTAAATTTTTATTCTCTTCATTTGATAGAGGTCCTGTAAATACTCTTTGATATGTCCACAGCATATAAATTGCAGCTAGGACAACGCCGAAAGCAGCTATTGAAGTTAAAACTTTATAAGAACTATAGCTTCCCATCAAAATCATAAACTCTCCTACGAAACCATTCAATCCTGGTAAACCTATCGATGCAAAAGATGTGAAGAGAAAGATTGCAGCATATCTAGGCATTGATATCTTAACTCCTCCAAAAGAGCTTATATTTCTTGTATGTCTTCTTTCGTATATAAAGCCAACCAACATAAATAAAGCACCAGCGGTTATTCCATGATTTATCATCTGAATAATTGCTCCCTCTATACTTAAAAATTCTCCAGCTGATATACCAAGCATTACATATCCCATATGACTAATTGAGGAATATGCAATAAGTTTTTTGATATCTATTTGAGCTATAGCAACTATAGCACCATATATAATGCCAATTACAGACAACACTGCGACTAAATTTTTATACTCAAGGAAACCTTCAGTAAAGAAAGGTATTGAAACTCTAAGAATTCCATAGGCCCCAACTTTTAATAAAATACCTGCTAATAAAATACTTCCTGCAGTTGGAGCTTCAACGTGTGCATCCGGTAGCCATGTATGTAGGGGAAAAATAGGAACTTTAATGAGAAAGCCAAAAGTAAATAATAGAAATAAAGTCTTAGATTGCGAAGCGCTTATTTGAAGATTAGAAAGTGTCTCAAAATCAACTGCTAATCTTGCATTAACTCCATAGCTTATGACAGCTGTGTAAACAGTACCTATAAAGATAAATATTGAACCAAAGACTGTATATAAAATAAATTTAATAGTTGCATATCTTCTATTATCTCCACCCCAAATTCCCATTAGGAAATACATAGGTATCAAAAGTGCTTCAAAGAAAATAAATAGTGAAATTAAATCTCCACTAATAAAAACCCCATTAATTGCAAAATGTAAAGTTAAAATAGATCCAATGAACCCTTTGCTCTCACTATGGTCCTTGCCAATAGAGAGTAAAGAAAGTAATACAAGTAAAGAGCTCAATAGTAAAAGTAAAGTTGACATTCCAGATATGCCAAGGTTTATTTCTAAACCATAAACCTGAATCCACTCAAACCTAAATAAAATTTGGAAATCTGATTTTGAATAATCACTAAACAGGATGTACATAGATTGTGTAAACGTAATTAGAGAAAAAACAATTCCAATAGGTCTAAAAAGCTCTTTTCGAGTATTTGGAATAGAAAATACTAGAAGAGCACTAAAAAGTGGTACCAATAAGAGAGCAAGAATAATTCCAGTCATTGTGCCACCAAGGGAGTAAAAATAAAAAGTGATATTAACAATATTAAAAATAAGCCGAAATAAACAACATAATTTCTAACTAACCCTGTTTGTGTTGCTGAGGTAACTCTTGAAGTTTTTCCAAATGCACTAGAAATAAAATTAACAGATCCATCTATTATCAACCCATCAACAATGACAGCTACTTTTCTTGAAAAGTTTTTCATCCCTGAAACAAAAAATACATTTCCAAATTTATTTAAATACAGGACATTGCTTGAAAGATCTTTTACAAGATTTATTGGAGACTCTAGTTTAAATTTTTCTAAGTTAATTCTTTTATGTAATTCAAATCCAAATATAAGAAAAGCAATAATTAGTCCTGTAAATCCTGCTCCTATAGAGAGAACAGCTAATACAACTAGTGCTATGCCCTCAGGAAGATGAGTTACTTCAACATTTTCAAGCGTTTCATGAAGAACTTTTTCTAAACCATGAAAGAAAGGTGTGTTAATAAAGCCAATAAAAATTGAGAATATTCCTAAAAGGATTAATGGTCTTGTCATAGCTTTTGGTGCCTCTTGAACTTCTGAATGATCTATTCCATTATCCTTCTCAAAAATTAATAACCAGTGCCTACCCATATAAAAAGCTGTAAGTAAAGCTGCGCCAAGTGTTAATGACCAAAATAGATAATACATTATAGAAAATACCAATTCGTTTGCCATACCTGCCTTAGCAAATACTGATGCAAGTATTTCGTCTTTTGACCAAAAACCTGCCAAGGGAGGGATTCCTGAAATAGCTAAAGTACCAATGCCCATCATTCCAGCAGTAATAGGCATTCTTTTTCTTAATCCACCCATTTTTCTCATATCTTGTTCATGATGCATAGAATGGATTACCGCACCAGCCCCTAGGAATAAGAGTGCTTTAAAAAAGGCATGTGTAACTAGGTGAAAAATTGCTGCAACGTATGCACCTGCTCCTATTGCGATAAACATAAAGCCAAGTTGTGAGATGGTTGAGTAAGCTAATACTTTCTTAATATCATATTGATTCATCGCAGAAAATGCTGCTATTAGTGCAGTGAGTAAGCCGAAAGATATAATTACAATGCTCGCAGTTACAGAATGTTGGAGCATAGGAGAGATTCGTACAAGCATAAAAACTCCAGCTGTGACCATCGTCGCTGCATGAATTAAAGCACTAGCTGGGGTAGGTCCTTCCATAGCATCAGGTAACCAGCTAAATAAAGGAAATTGAGCAGACTTTCCAAAAGCTCCTAATAGTAAAAATAATGAAATAGTTGTAATAGTATTCTCACTTACATTGGTTGAGTTCTGCATGACTGTGTAGAAATCAAAAGTATTGAATGTATTTAAAACAATCATTAATCCAATCAAAAATCCAAAGTCTCCAATTCTATTAATAACAAATGCTTTATTCCCAGCTTTAGCAGCAGCTGGTTTTTGAGACCAAAATGAAATTAATAAGTAAGAACTTAACCCAACTAATTCCCACCCAAAAAACATAACTAAGAAGTTTGATGACATAACTAAAAGCAACATGGAAAATACAAAGAAGTTAAAATACACAAAATAATTGCTATGTTTTTCATCTTTTTCCATATATGAAGTTGAAAAAAGTTGTATTACAAATGAAAGACCGGTTACCAAAAGCAACATAACACCTGATAGGCCATCAAGAGTAAAACCTATTGTAATATCTGGTGTTCTAGTCCATTGATAAAGAGTTATGCTTATAGGTTTAAATTTATCAAGGGCAAAAGTAACAAAAGCAAAAAACGAAATTGCAAATGATAAAAGCGCACTATTTAATGTGAAAAAGTTAGTAACTAACTCATTAAATATTTTTTTATTTAAAAATAAAAAAATAGCGGTTAGAAGTGGAAGAAATATTGGAAGCACAAATAAGAAATCCAAAACTATCCTCTTGAGACATTTAGTACATCAACGGAAGCTGAGGATTGTTTTCTAAATATTGAAACAATTATTGCTAGGCCGACCACAACTTCAGCAGCAGCTACAACTAAAACAAAAAATACTGCAATTTGTCCATCTATCTGACCAAAGTGTTTTGATGCAGCAATAAAAGTTAGATTTACAGCATTTAACATTAATTCAATGCACATAAACATTATTAATGCATTTTTTCGAATCATCATACCAAAAAATCCAATAGAGAAAAGAATTGCAGCTAGTGTTAAGTACCAATCTGTAGTAACTTCAAGCATCTTTATTCCTTATTTTTAAATCATAAGCTAAAGCTATTGCTGCAGCAGTAGCTACAATCAGCAAGATAGATATAATCTCAAAGGGGAATATCCAAGTAGTAAAGAGTGTTCCTGCAATTAACTGAGGTGTTCCCTCAACAACATATTCAACCGCTGGAAACCAGAGGTTCCAACTAAATTCTGAATTTACAGCTACGTAACCCAACAGGGATATCAGAATTAAGAAAACTCCACTTACTAAAAAAGTTTGACCTTTAATTGAATCTGAAGTTTGTTCTTTTTTGTCCACACCGATCATCATTATCACAAAAAGAAATAATGTCATAACTGCGCCTGCGTAAACTAGCATCTGCACCATTGCTACAAAAGTTGCATTTAAAGTTATATAAATTATTGCAAGTGAAACTAATGTCATAACTAAGCCCATGGCATTATGAACAGGGTTTTTTGCAAAGACTACTATGAGGGCTCCGATAATCAAGATAGATGCAGGAAGGAAAAAAATTAAGAGTTCAAACAATTTACTCTTCCTCCAGAGTTTGACCTTTTTCTGGATCTTTTTTTCCAACACCTAGGGACCCAGACCAATTCACAATATTTTCGAAATTTGGATTTCCATTTGGAGAAGTTGCTCTCATCCAGCCATCAGATGTCTGTAAATCTTTAATATTTGTAAGTTTTGTCTGCTCCTCATGTGTGTTCGGTGTACCATCATCGTTTACAACTAAAACAGACTTATCAAAAATTGCTTCAGACCTATTAGCTACACTCATTTCAAATAATGATGTCATTGTTATTGCTTCTGTTGGACATGCTTCTACACAAAGTGCGCAATAAATACATCTAAGCATATTGATTTCATATATAAAACCGTATCTTTCTCCAGGACTTACTGGGTTGTCTTCTGGGTTGTCTTCACCTCTAACGTAAATACATTGAGCAGGACAAACACCAGCACAAAGTTCGCAACCAATACACTTCTCCATACCATCTTCATACTTATTTAAAACATGTCGACCATGAAATCGTTGTGGCTTTTCTCTAAATTCTTTTGGGTACTTATCTGTTACAGATTTTCTAAAAAGTTCTTTAAAAGTAACTTTTAAACCTTTAAATAAACCAAAACTTTCACTCATAATTTAACTCCAAGGTAGTCCAAATTCTCTCAAGCCAAGAACAACTGCAGATAAGATTAACCAAACTAAAGACACGGGAATTAATCTTTTCCACCCTAGTTCCATTAGCTGATCATATCTAAGCCTTGGAAGTGTGGCTCTTATCCATACAAAAATAAAAAGGAGGCTGAAAGTTTTTACCCCTAGCCAAATTATTGGCATTATAGAAGACAAAAATGGAGGTAAGAAATTTTCAAATGTAGGTCCTAGCCATCCACCTAAAAAAAATGTTGCTGTTATTGCACACATGTTAAACATATTTATATATTCAGCTAAAAAAAACATCGCAAATCTAAATCCAGAATATTCAGTGTGAAAGCCTCCAACTAGCTCTTGTTCAGCTTCAACTAAATCGAATGGTGCTCTATTTACTTCTGCTACAGCAGCAATAAAAAATATTCCGAAAGCTACAAACTGTGGAAATACATTCCACTTTGGAATGAAGGAAACAATTGAATTTAATATTGGTATAGAACTAGATAAATTCCCTGACTGACTATCAACAATATCAACTAAGGACAGTGATCCTGAATATAAAATAACTGGAACTAGGGCTAAACCCATAGCTGCTTCGTAAGAAATCATTTGCGCAGAAGCTCTTACACCTCCTAATAAAGGATATTTTGAACCTGAGGACCAACCCGCTAGCACAACACTATAAACTGCGATTGAAGATAGAGCTAGGAAATATAAAACACCAACATTTAGATCTGCTCCTACAAATTCCACTATGTAATTTTCTCCACCAAACTCAATATTTAAATTTGGGCCAAGTGGAATAATCATAAAAATTAAGAAGGATGGTACTAAAGCGACAATTGGTGCAAGAAGATACATAGCCCTATCAGCTTTAAGCGGTAATATCTGTTCTTTAAGCATAAGTTTGATAGCATCCGCTACAGTTTGCAATATTCCAAAAGGTCCAGCTCTATCTGGTCCTACACGAGATTGCATCCCTGCTACTAGTTTTCTTTCAAACCATATCAAGAGTATTGTATTTGTTAAAAGTACTCCAAGAACTATATTTGCTTTTATCAATGCAATAATAAATTCAGTTGACATTTAGTACTTCCATAGAGTGACTAGGCAATATTTGAATATTTTTTGAAAAATCTAATTTGTTCATATTTCTTCTATTCTTAGGAAAAAATATTAGGCCATCAGGCAAACTTGGATTAATTTTGTAGCTGACAGTAATTTCTATATTTTCTTGAACCAAAATACACTTTCCTGAATTTAACTTATACTTTTCAAAAGTTGATTCGCTTCCTTCAATAAATTGTGAGGAGCCAAGTAAAGAAATACTTTTTGAGTGTCTTTCGGTTACCTTATCTCCATAAAGCTTTTTACCAACATAAAAAGAATCTGAAAACTCAATACTTTCATCAGTTGTATTGATATTTGGTACTGAGGTATTAATTATTCCATCTAGATTCCTTGGTTTATCTAAGTTATCAAACGTTGGCTTAGTATCTAAAGCAAAGCTATCAAAAGATTTATTATTTAGGTCTGTCAAGCTTTCAGACATTCCTTCAAATTTACAAAAGTTAGATAAACCCGAAATAAATTCCCAATCGCTTAATGCCTGCCCTGGAGAAGGAATTAATTTATCAATTCTTGAAGTTCTGAATTCTATATTTGTAAAAGTTCCTTCTTTTTCGCCAAGAGTTGAACTTGTTGGAACAATATAATCTGCAAGCTCAGAAGTTTCATGTATAAACAAATCAAGGGCTACAACCGTAGGTATTTCATCAATAATATTTTTGATATTTGATGAAAATATTGATTTTCCTACTGGATCAGCACCAACAACAAAAAGTAAGTCTGTGGTTTCTTTTGAAATTTCAGAAGAAAATTCTCTATTTCCTTTTACACTCCCAAGTGTCTGAAAAGCCCCAAAACTATTACCCCCATTAAATGCATTCAGCAATTTTAAATTGCTATTGTCTTTTAGGTAAGAGAATAATTTTTCTAAGCTTTGATCAGACTGGTTAGGACTGGCTTTTCCTAATATTGCTGTTACATTTTTGTCTTTGATATGTTCCTTAATCTCTTTAAGCTTTGATATATCTTTTACTATCTCAAAATCATTTGATACGGTTTCACCGCCGAAGTACACATCTGAAATATCAGCAAGTGTTGAATTAGTATGTCCAAAAACAACTAACTTAACTCCATTTTTTACTGCTTGTCTTACTCTTAGATATAAAACTGGAAGAGTTTCCTTCAAGTCTTCAGCCCAAATTATTATCGCATCAGACTTATTAAGATCTTCAATTTTTGCATTTTCAATATTTTCATCAAAAAATCCTTTAAATAAGATATCTTCATTTAGATATATTGAATTGTCATTATTACCTAACTTATTAGAAAACTCATTAAAGGAAGTAAATTCTTCATTAGTTAAATTACTACCAAGAAGAAAAGTAATCTTATTACTCCTATCTTCAATTATTTTGCTTAAGTCACTATATACATCTTGTAAGGTAGTCTCTTCACGATCACCCTCTGTTTTTTTGAGAGGTGCCTTAATTCTTTGATCAGAATTCAAATATTCAAAATTATATCTACCTCTATCACATAACCACCCCTGGTTTGTATGCTCATTATCTACACCTAAGATTCTTAACATTTTATTTTGCGAAGAGTTTAATTCAATTGAACAACCCATTGAACATCCATTACAAGTTGATCTGGTTGATTTTAAATCCCAAGGTCTAGCTTTGAATCTATATGAAGTAGAAGTTAAAGCTCCTACTGGACAAATTTGGACTGTATTACCAGAAAAATAAGATTTAAATGGTTCATTGGGAAATGTGTTTACTTCCGTTTTGTTGCCTCTTTGAATGAACTCAATTAATGGATCACCTGAGATTTCATCAGAAAACCGGGTACAACGTGCACATAAAATACACCTTTCTCGATCTAAAAGGATTATTTCTGAAATAGGTATTGGTTTTTCAAAATGTCGTTTTTCCTCAACAAATCTACTCTCACCAGGGCCATATGCCATAGTCTGATCTTGAAGTGGGCATTCTCCAGCTTTATCACAAATAGGACAATCTAAAGGGTGGTTTATTAGTAAAAATTCTAAAACACCTTCTTGTGCCTTTTTAACTATTTCAGATTCTGTATCAACTACCATTTCATCAGAAACTTCTGTAGTGCAAGAGGGAACAAGCATCTTTCCTCTAGGGGTTTCTACTTCAACAAGACACATCCTACACATTCCTACTGGATCGAGTCTTTTGTGCCAACAAAACCTTGGTATGTGAATTCCAGAATCTTCACAAGCTTCAATTAAAAGCTTGTTTGGCTCAGATTCAATTTGTAAACCATTTACATTTATTTTTACATTATCACTCATAAGAGAACTTTCGTTGGAATCATAGATTCAACTTCTTCTCTGAAATCTTTCATCAAAGATGTTATAGGTGAAACTGCAGAGGGGCCAAGGGGACAAATAGTTGTCATTTTTGGAGGCCATGATAGTCCTGGAGAAATATTGTCACAGATATCAAGCAATAACTCAAGATCGGAAGTTCGCCCTCGACCAGAAGCAACTCTGTCTAAAATCATTTCTAACCAGGTAGTTCCTTCTCTACAAGGAGTACACTGTCCACAAGATTCATGAGCAAAGAAACTAACAATACTTTTTGCTGCATTTACTAAATTTGTATCTTGATCCATCATGACAACAGCACCAGAACCAAGCATTGAGTTGTTATTCGCTACATCATCAATAGTCATTTTTATATTAAGCTGATCTCCCCTAAACCATGGTGCTGAAGCACCACCTGGTATGTATGCTTTTACCTTTTTATTATTTCGAATACCTCCACCTAAAGTCTCAACAAAATCCCCAAATGTGCTTCCCATTTCAATTTCATAATTTCCTGGTACGTTGACATGTCCGGATAAACTAAAAATTCTTGTACCAGTTGAGCCTTCTACTCCTAATTTGTTGTATTCCTCACCAGTATTTTCAATGATCCAAGGAACAGAAGAAATTGTTTCAACATTATTTACCAATGTTGGTTTCATATATAAACCTTTAACTGCTGGAAAGTAGGGAGGTTTTAATCTTGGCTCGCCCCTTCTTCCTTCAAGGGAATTTAATAAAGCAGTTTCCTCTCCACATATATAAGCACCAGCACCTAAGTGGACAACTAAATCTAAATCCATCTCAGAACCAAATATATTTTTTCCCAAATAGCCATTCTGGTAAGCCTGCTCAACAGCACTTTGAACTCTTCTCGCTGGCTTAGCGTACTCTCCCCTTATGTATATAAAAGCATTTTTGATATTTGCTGCAAAACACGTGATGATAATTCCTTCAATTAACTGATGAGGGTCTCTTTCTAATAAGATTCTATCTTTAAATGTTCCTGGTTCAGATTCATCTGCATTAATTACTAGGTACCGTTCTTCGTTTTCTGCTAAAAATCCCCATTTAACTCCAGTAGGAAATCCTGCACCACCTCTTCCTCTAATATTTGAGGCTTTAATTTCTTCTAAGACTTTCTCTGGAGAGCTTCCTAATAAAGTTTTTTTAGCGGTAGTGTAGCCATTACTCTTTTCATAGGATTCGATCAAGTGACTATCCTCTGGATTTTCTCTCATATGTTTTGTCAGAAGAATTGTTTCTTTCACTTTTTATCCTTTGTAGTATTTAAAGTTTGAAAACCCGGAACTGACCCTGTTGTTCCTGAATTGTCCGATATTGCCCAATCAAATGATTTCGTACCACCAAATTTATTTTGTAATTCATCTGCTACAACTAAATCTGGTGTTTCATTTTTTAACCACTCGCACAAATTTAAAGTATTTTCTGTAGATAATCCTTCTACTGTTTCATAATTTACTTGTATTGCTGGGGCTCCGCCGCAAGCTCCAATACACTCAACTGCTTCGAAAGTAAATAAACCTTCTTCATCTGTTTCATTATTACTAAGACCAGTAAAGTCTTTAACAACATCAATAATTGAATTTGAGTTATTAATTTCACATGAGATAGATTTACAAACACTCAACAAATATTTTCCTGTTGGCTCTTGTTTATACATTGAGTAGAAAGTTGAGACTGACTTGACTTGTACTTCAGTAATGCCAACTAATTCACTTATTACAGATACTGAATCATCAGAAATGTATCCATCTTTACTCTGTGCTAAATGCAACAGTGGGCCTAAAGCTGATCTCTTTTGTGGATATAGTTTAACTATTTTTTTAGCCTGCTTGATTAGCTTGTCATCCCAACTCATCTATCAACATCTCCAATAACTGGGTCTAGAGATGCAATTGCAGCAACCGCATCTGCTATCGGGCTGTCTGTCATAATTACAGGTAAGGCCTGTAAGTTGCAAAATGATGGTCCTCTTACGTGCATTCTATATGGCTTGGAAGAACCATCTGATACAATATAACAACCTAACTCTCCCCTTGGAGACTCTATAGCTACATAAGCATCCCCCTCAGGTACTTTGAAACCTTCTGTATAAATTTTAAAATGATGAATTAGTGCCTCCATAGATTCATCTAATCTTTTTCTTGGAGGCGGTGTAATTTTTTTGTCTTGAACCTTATATGGTCCTTTTGGCATTTTTTCCATTGCTTGTTCAACAATTTTTAAACTCTCAAAAATTTCTAAAACTTTTACTCTCCACCTTGCAAAAACATCTCCTTCTTTTAAAACTGGAATTTCAAAATCATAATTTTCGATACCAGAGTATGGTTGAGATTTCCTTAAATCCCATTCATAACCAGAAGCTCTTAAACTTGGCCCTGTAATGCCATAAGCGAAACACTCTTCCGTAGTTAATATTCCTACATTTTGTAATCTACCTTTCCATATTGGGTTATCCAATAACATGTCATCATAATCTTGAAGCTTTTCTGGTATAACTTTTAATATTTCTTTTACGTCTTTTTGCCATCCATCTGGTAAATCTGCTGCAACACCTCCGGGTCTTATGTAATTGTGGTTCATTCTTAAGCCAGTTGTTTTTTCAAAAAAGTTTAAAATTAGTTCTCTTTCCCGAAAGCCAAATATCATCATTGATAGCGCACCAATATCCATACCACCAGTTGCTAAAGCGACCAAGTGTGAAGAAATTCGATTTAACTCGGTCATTAAAATTCTTATGGTTTTTGCTCTTTCAGGAACTTCTATCCCAATTAATTTTTCAGTAGTAAGTGAAAAAACTAGCTCATTAAAAAGAGGAGATAAATAGTCCATTCTTGTTGTGTTTGTAGGTCCCTGAAAATAATTTAACTCTTCACCCGTTTTCTCCATTCCAGTGTGAAGATATCCAATTATAGGCTTTACTCGCCTTACCACCTCCCCCTCAAGCTCTGCTTGAAGTCTAAGAACACCGTGAGTTGAAGGATGTTGAGGGCCCATATTCACAATCATTCTCTCATCGTCAGAGGTATCTTCATCAATAACAAAATCGTCAACTACGTCAGACCCCATTTGAATTTTAACTTGCTTCTCACTCTCGTCCTCAAGCATTTTTTGAGAACCTTCGTCTGTTGAGGAAATGTTCCAGCCACCTTCTTCAGAGTTAGTAGCCCAAAAATCTAAAATATTTTTAAATTTATCAAATCCAGTTTTTCTAGTATCTTTGCTCTTCAATTAATCAACCTTAGGTGCGTTCTTGAACTGAACAGGAATTCTTCCTGATCCATAATTTTTTCTTAAAGGGTATCCTTGCCAATCGTCAGGCATTAAAATTCTTGTTAAGTCGGGATGGTCTGAAAAAATAATACCAAACATATCATATACTTCTCTTTCGTAGAAGTTTGCACTCGGATAAACATCTGTAATAGATGGGATTGTTAAATCTTCATCATTTACAAAAACTTTAATAGTTTTTCTCAAATTATGAATCGTTGATAAAAGCTGAACTATAATTTCAAATCTTGGTTCTTTTTTTCTAAACCAATCAACTGCAGTAAGATCTACCATCATTTCAAAGCCATCAGACTTTGATGACTCGACTAATTTTTTGTAATCATCTAAATTTGTTTCAATTACCTCAGGATTCATCTATTTATTTCACCGTCCATTATCTTGTCATGAAGTGTTAATATTCCATGCATTAACGATTGGGGTCCTGGCGGACATCCTGGAACATAAATATCAACAGGTACTATATGATCAACACCTTGGACTAAAGCATAGTTATTAAACATTCCTCCTGTAGAAGAACAAGCCCCCATTGCTATAACCCATTTTGGATCAGCCATTTGATCATAAACTTGTCTTAATACTGGAGCCATCTTTTGAGATACCCTACCGGCAACAATCATTAAATCTGCTTGTCTCGGTGATGCTCTAAATACTTCCATACCATATCGAGCTAAATCATATTTAGCACTACCAGCTGCCATCATCTCAATAGCACAGCATGCTAATCCAAATGTTACAGGCCACATTGATTGTGTTCTTGACCACCTTACAGCTTTATCAATAGTGGTTGTAAAAATATTATCTGGAGTATACATTATGACACCTCTTGTTGAAGATCTTGCTTAAAATAACGCTCACGTCTGGGAATATTCCAATCAAGGACGCCTTTTTTCCAAACATAATATAAAGTTTCTAGTACAAAAAATGTAAATATTGAAATTGCTGCTATTCCATACCAACCGAGGTCATTAAACCTTGTTGCCCATGCAAAAAGGAAAATAATTTCAATATCAAACACTATATAGAGCATTGCAACCATATAAAATTTCACAGGAAATCGCTGAGATGGTTCTACTTCAGGAAATATTCCACATTCGTATGGCGCTAGTTTTTCAGGGGTAGCTCTTTTGGGAGATATTAAATATGTAACACCAAGAGATACAAACGCAAAACCAATAGCTACAACAAGCATCACCAAAATAGGTAACCAGCTATTCATGTTCCCTCCATACTTGTGAAATTTTTCACAAACTGTACCCTTATTCTACTATTAAAGTTGTGCTAAATTCTTTTGACTTTTAATTTTTTGAAATAAAAGCTAATAACCTTGTGGGAATTAGAAATTTATACGTAATTTTAAATACTTCAGTAAGAGTCAGGTAAGCTTCATCAAATAATAACTCAACTACAAAATCTATTGTATCTTGATCATTTGATGCAACTTTCAATAATCTCTTTGTCATAAAAGGACTTTGTAAAATTAACCTGGCTAATGCACAACTTAAATAGTGCTTCCTAAATCTCTTTGAAAATTCTTTTTCATACTTTGAAATACCAGAAGACAACTTCTCTGATCCAATTAATTCATTCGTATTTTTTGCAAGAAGATAGCCGGCTTCCATCCCATAGAATATCCCCTCTCCACTCATTGGGTTTATCATTGAGCTAGCATCGCCAATTAAAGCGACGTTCATATCATTATTTAATTTTGGCCTAGATGATGCGAAAGGCAACATATATGATTTCTGTTTTCTTATATTTTCAACAATTACGCCCCTACTCTCTAACTGATTTATGAAATCCTCTAAGAGTTTATTGATATTTAGTTTATCTTTTTTAAAAATACTGACGGGCACACCAATTCCAATATTTAACAAACTCCCTTTACTTGGAAAAGCCCATGCATAACCTTTTTCAGCCGATACATTAATCTCAAACATAAGGGTTCTTTCCTTGAAAATTTCAATGTAGTTTGGGCTATCTACATAAGCTCTAATTGCAATAGCTTTATGCCAATCAGAATTAGGTTTTAAATTTAATTGTTTTCTAATTCTAGAATTTGCACCATCAGCACCAATGAGCAATCGTGTTGAAAATAGAAATTCTTCATCCTGATTTTTAAATTTTACGATTATGTTTTTATTTACATCTTCTTCAAAACTTACAAAGTTTAACCCTTCAATCACATCTACGTCTGAATTTTTTGCTAAGTTTAAAATACGATTGTCTAAATCTATTCGTGGAATTACATAGACTATAGAATCTTCTTTATTTTTAACTTCGGGAATATAATTTTGAATTCCAATATTATCTGGTCCGTATAACGTTGTAGAAACAACTTGGGGTTCATCATCTAAAATATGTTCATTATTAAACCTTTTTAATGCACTAATTACTCCAGGGCCAATAGCATCTCCGCAAGACTTATCTCGCGGAAATATTGCTTTATCAATTAATCCAACACGTAAACTTGGATTAAGTTCTTTGTACGAAATAGCAGCATTTGATCCTGCTGGACCAGCTCCAACTATTAAAACATCGAATTCTTTGCTTATATCTTGCATTAATTACCAACATACATTGATTAATTAGTAATAAGAAACTGCAAATCTGTAATAAATCTTCTATAAAATTACTTATAATTTCAATTTGCCATTAGATTGTGCATTAGTGAAAGAAAATAGAAAAATACCTCCAGCAACAGTAAAGAGATTGCCCCTGTATTTACAGTGTCTTGATCAGATTGACAGCGACTCAATTGGTATTTCTTCTAAAAATCTTGCAGATTTAGCTAAAGTAAACGATGCTCAAGTAAGGCGTGATCTTTCATATCTGGGTACTTTAGGTACGCGTGGTGTCGGATATGATATCAAAACACTAAGAAACCAACTTCAATTAGAGCTTGGATTGGTTGAAGGATGGAGTGCTGTAATTGTAGGTGTTGGAAACCTAGGATCAGCTTTGGCACATTATGGTGGATTTAAAGATAAAGGTTTTGGTGTTGTTGGTCTTTTCGATGATGATCCAAAAAAAATCAATAGTCAAGTAGCTGGGTTAGTCGTAACTCCCCTGAGTAAAATGGAGGAGTACTGTAAAAAATACAATGTGGCTATTGGAATAATTGCGACTCCAGGTGAGTATGCACAAGGTGTTGCTGATCAACTTATTGATTGTGGTGTAAGATCTATTTTAAACTTTGCACCTGTTCTTTTGAAAAATGTAAAAGATGTACAGATTAGATCCGTTGACTTATCTCAAGAACTTCAAATTCTGAGCTATTACTTAGATAGGCCAATACTAAAAGCAGTAGACTAGTCACGTATCTGATAAAGAAATCCTACGATACCTCTATAAACTAAACTAAGATTTAAACCTATCCATAAACTTGATAATGAATTTTCAAAGTTGAGTAAATAACTACAAGATACAAATCCAACAATAGAAGAAACAACAGTTAGGGATGAAAACTCTCTCGATTTGTCTAGTCCAAGTAGTACGCCATCCCATAAAAAAGCAAAGCTTCCAATCAATAAACTTAATCCAAATAATATTCTTAATTCAAAATCTATAAGTTGACCCAAGGATTTGTCTGTAATTAAAGTTATTAACGTATCTAAAAAAATACTAGAAAAAACAAAAAGAGATGCAGATATTCGGAGTGTTAACTTATTTAGATAAATTTTTAAATCTGAATTTCTATAATCATGAAACTTTGTTTTATATTCTGAAACCAATGTTTGTGCTGCAATAGCTAGTGAGTCAACAAACACATATCCGAAGGACCAAAATTGTAGTAATACATGCTGTAGAGCAATTTCTTCCATGGACATAAGGGAAGCCCTGTTTCTTAAATATGCCATAAAGATAGTAAGGAACATGGATCGAACAAAA
>Ga0209036_1000210_pt1 | contig 24446 bp, 21 predicted proteins | sample MarorgKNORR_S2LV_3_FD_188222 | JGI IMG/M metagenome (GOLD analysis project Ga0209036, IMG submission 188222) | Marine microbial communities from the Southern Atlantic Ocean, analyzing organic carbon cycling - DCM_A/KNORR_S2/LV (SPAdes) (version 2) | ecosystem: Environmental > Aquatic > Marine >... | reverse complement strand
GTTATTCAACACAACATACCTGTTGTTCATATTGAGGGATGTATGAGGTCATATGACTGGAGAATGCCTGAAGAGAAATATAGAACAACCATAGACCATCTATCAGATAGAATTTATGCATATTTAGATTCATATAAACAACAAGGTTTAAATGAAGGTATTTCTGAAAATGTAATAAATGTTACTGGAAACCCGATTGTTGACATAATTAATGACAATCAAAAATTATTTGATACAGGTGGAGAACACTTAGATGATAAAATATTAAATTTTATCAAAAATGATAACTTTACATTAGCAACTAGTCATAGAAGGGAAAATATATTAGACCAGAAAAGCTTAACTAATATAGTAAACCTCCTTAACCAATCAGAAAGTAAAATTGTTTTCCCTATGGGTTATAAAACTCAGGAAATGTTAAAAGAGTTTAATTTAGATTTGAAATCTAATGTTTTAGTTACTGACCCAATTGGTTATTTGGAATTTATGTATTTGATGAAAAATTCTGACTATGTTATTAGTGATTCAGGCACTGTGGTTGAAGAAGCTTGCATTATTGGTAAACCATCAATACAAATGAGACATTCTACTGAAAGGCCTGAAGTTTATGATGTTGGTTCTTCTATAAAGTTTGATCCGAGTGAAGAAATTAAAGATTTTGAAATCTATATAAGTAAAGTAAATAAATTAACATCAAATGAATGGAAACAACCATTTGGTGATGGGAACTCTTCAGAAAAAATTGTAAATGACCTAATTGAACTTTCAAGCACAGATACATTCAATAAACATAATCGTAATGATTATGCATATGATGTAAGTAATGCATTTAAAGAATGAAAAAAATATTATTCCATTCTCTAACAATACCTCCTGACAAAGTTTCGACAGGGATGCTTGTTGCGGAAATAGCGAGTGGTTTTAAAGACAGGGGAGTTGATGTTGAAATATTAGCTAGTACTCCACAATATAATTTTGATTCAAATGTAGATAGTAAAGTTGAATTAAAAAAAATTTCTAAAAATCTTTATGAGTCTACTTATAAAAACGTAAAAGTATTTCATATTAGCTCTAAAAAGAGAAGCTACTCCGATTCTAAAAGAATCTTCCAATGGTTAAAATTTCATTATCATTCAAAAAAATATTTGTTTAAACATCGAAACGAATATTCTCATATTTTTCTCTTTAGTTATCCACCAACTATGAACATAGTTGGAATATTTATTTCAAAATTTTTAAAGATTAAATTAATTTATTCATATTGGGAGCTTTATCCAGAAATTGCTGAAAAAGTTAATAGAATAAAAAATAAATTTATTGTAAGTTTATTTAAATCTATTGATACCTTTGCATTAAAAAGTGCTGACTCAGTAGTTCTTAATTCTGAAGAGTTAGAGGAATATATTAAAAATGAACGTTTAGTAAAGAATAATTTATTAACTATAAACCATTTTTCACCTTTTTTAGAGTTAGAAGAAAGACCTAATATAAATAAGAAGTCTATCTTTTATGCTGGAAATATTGGAAAGCCTCAAAACATTCCCTTGTTTGTAAATTACTTTAATGAGTCTCTAAGTAATGAATGGACTTTAAATATCTATGGGTCTGGTGAAGAGTATAAACATGTAAAATCTCTTGAAAATGAAAAAGTAGTAGTAAATGAATATACAGAGAGAGATAAATTAATAGAATTAACTTCAGATATCCCGTTTGCATTAGTTTCTTTAGATCCAAATTTAACTATTGAAGGTTTTCCTGGCAAGACTTTTGATTATCTTTCAATGAATAAGATAATTTTATGTTTTGCAAATGAAAATTCTGCAGTTGCAAGATTTATAGAAAAATATAAAGTAGGAATTAATATTGATCCAAAAAATATAAATAATTTAGGAGATGTTATTGAGAAATTAAATTCAGCTCACTTTATAGAAGAATCACTCAATAATGTGGCAATTTTGAATAAGAATGAGATCAATAAAGAAAAAGTTATAGACAAGTATCTATCTTTAATCTAATTTGCACCTTTTCTACTAAGAACTGACATTATTGTTTGAAAAATTATTTTTAAATCTAAAAATAAATTATATCCATTTACATACTCTAAATCCCAATAGAGTCTTTCTTGGAGACTCAAGTCCAGCCTTCCTTGAGTTTGGGCTAATCCAGTTATTCCAGGTTTAACGGAGTGTCTATCTTTTTGATATTCTCCAAGCAAGTCTGATTCATATTTTACTAAAGGCCTAGGTCCAACAATTGACATTTCCCCAAACAAAACATTGAATAAGTTAGGGAGCTCATCTAGGGATGTTTTTCTTAAAAATCCACCAATTTTTGTTATCCTGTCATCATTTTCGATTCTTATTGGGTTGCCAGGTTTTAAAGATGGTTCAACTGCTTCTTCTTTTGAAAGATTTTTGTAATGCTCTTCATGTATGTTCTCATCTGAGGATTGATCCATTGTTCTAAATTTGTATAAAACAAATATTTTTCCATTTTTACCTACTCTTTCTTGTTTGTAAATAGCAGGCGAACCATCTGAGATAAGTATAGAAAAATAGATAATTGGAATTACTACTAACAAAATAGGAAGAATAAAGATTGTTATTGTAATGTCCGTTAAAAATTTCATATAGTATTTACTCTAAACTATTCAAATTAATGTACTTGAATAAAAAATATAACATTAGAGTTAGATAAATGTGTGGAATAGGTGGAATTATTAACACTAATAATTCCAAAATTGACCCAAATATTATTGAAAATATTAAAGATTCCTTAGAACATAGGGGACCGGACAACTCTTCCATAAAATACATTTCCGAATCAAATTGTTTTGTACATACAAGGCTTTCGATAATTGATTTAAATGACAGATCAAATCAGCCTTTTCAATCATCCGATGGCAGATATACATTGGTATTTAATGGTGAAATATACAACTTTAAAGAAATAAGAAAAGACCTGGAGTCAATCGGGATCAGTTTTAATACTGAAGGCGATACGGAAGTACTCTTAAAAGGTTTTATAGAACATGGTGAAGGCATATTGGAAAAGCTTAGAGGTCAATTTGCTTTTGCTATTTATGATGAGGGAGAAGAAAGTGTTTTTCTTGCTAGGGATAGGGTTGGAATTAAACCATTATATTTTTCTACATATAAAGATTGGTTTGTTTTTGGTTCTGAGATTAAAGCAATTGAGAAATCTGGTGTAGTACCCTTTGAGCCTGACATTGACTCATATGTTACATATTTGAGACACCTTTGTGTACCGTCTGATAGAACTGGAAATAAAAATATTTTAAAACTTCAACCAGGTGAATATGCCATCTATTCACCAAAGAATGGAATTTTAAAAAAGAAATATTGGAACCCTTTTAATTTTGAGGTAAATAATGATATCAATGAAAAAGAAGCCATTTCAGAAGTAGATAGACTATTGACTGAATCTGTTGAATATAGGAAAGTTAGTGACGTTGAAGTAGGCTTGTTTCTCTCTGGGGGAATAGATTCATCACTAATTGGAAAACTAATGAAAGAAAACGAAACGGCTGGATTAAAAGGTTTTAACATAGATTACGAAGACCACTTTGCAGGGTATGAAGGAGAAGCAGCTGAAGCTGAATTTGCTTCTTCAAATATAGATATTGAATTAATTAAAGAAAATATAAAGTATTCTGATTTTCAAGATTTATTAAATAATTATTCTTTTTACCAAGATGACTTAATTGGAGATGAAGTAGGTATACCGCTGTATTTTCTTGGAAAAAGTACACGGTCTAATGGAATGAAAGTTGTACAAGTAGGAGAAGGAGCCGACGAACTGTTTTATGGCTATGATCATTGGTTACGGTTTATAAAGTTAAATAAATATATAAAAACAATAAATCAATCTCGTTCAAAATTTTTAAGTTTTAAAAATCATCGAATCAATCTAGTTTCAAATATTCTATTTAATAGAACTTCATTTTCTGGAGGAGCAATAGGATTTAATTTATCTGAAGTAGATAGTCTTATTGATGGAGGATTATCAAATGAATTTCAACTTATTAACTATGTTGATAATAAGTGGGATGAATATTTCACAAAGAAAAATGCAAATTTATCAAAATGGATGACATTAATTGATTTGAATATACGTCTTCCAGAATTACTTTTAATGAGGATGGACAAATTAGTAATGCAATCTGGTGTAGAAGCAAGGGTCCCATTTTTAGATCATAAACTTGTTGAGTATGTCTTAACAATACCTGAAGAGATATTAGTTAATACTTCATCAACAAAACCATTGTTAAAAAAAGTAGCAAGAAGTCATATTCCTGATCAAATAATAGACAGAAAAAAACAAGGTTTTAGAGCGCCAATAGGAGAGTGGATTAAAAAAGATGAGGATTATTTTTACGAATCAATAAAAGAATTTAATTCTCTAGTAAATTTATTTAGTGAGAGAGAATTAAAGAAAGTTCTTCAAGGTAATGACTTTCAAAAAAAATGGTATTTAGTTAATCTTTCTCGATGGCATATGACAAGGGTTGCGAATTGATTAGAAATTGGAAAGAGAATACTGTTTACATCTCTTTAATGCAATTGACCCTATTAATAGTTAACTTTTTTTTAATAACAATTATTAGTCGAGTATACGGTGCTGAAATATATGGTGAATACGCTTCAGCAAAAAGTTTGTCTGTCTTAATTGGAACGGCAATAGTTCTTTCGCTAGCTCTTGTAGTTACTAAAGGCAGGGCTCAAAATATTAAATATTCAAAAGAAATTTTTTACAACTCTTATTATTTAGTGATTCGTAACTTATTGCTATCTTTAATTCTGTTAATTCCTCTGACAATAATTTTTGGAAGAGATTATAGAATGACTTCTTTATTCTTAGTAGGATTTGTGTTTAATGAGATGATTCATATTGCTTTGGCTTATTATCAGGCACAAGGAAACTTTGTTATTACTTCTAAACAGATAATATTAAGAACTATTTTGTATGGTCTAGGTGCTTGGGTAATAGTATCTCAAGGTTTTTCAATAATATGGGTAATTGTTTATCAGGCTGTTGTTTTGTATATCTTTTTTATAGTTGCTCACTTATACATACCTAAAAATGAACTAAAGAATAATACAAATAAAGAAACAAGAACAGAGTTAACTAAATCTGGAAAAAAAATGGTATTAACAAGTTTTTCAAGTGCACTTATCTCAGAATTAGACATAGTTCTACTTGGGCTTTTTTATTCGGGATCACTTTTAGGCATTCTTGCATGGTCAAGAAGGATATTAGAAATAATCTTTCAATTACTTGCAGCTAGTTTAGATATTATATTTCCAGAATTATCAAAAGCAAAGAACAAAGATGAAGTTACAGCAATTAGAACAAGGTTAAGAAAAGTTTTTATCTTTTCTTTTTCCATTCCTATATTATTTTTCTTAGTTAAAGGTCTTGCTGGAGATATATTTGTTTCTTTATTAGGTGATGAATTCAGTGATGTATCAACATATGCTTCATCTATTCTTTTTTGCTTACCTGTTATGGTTTGGTCAAGGATAAACATAATTTTTTCCAGAGCCTTAAATTTTGAAATTAATTTAACAAAAGCTATATCGATAGGTGCAATATTTTCTTACGGTGTTTACTTTCTAATGCATAGGATAGGATACAATCCAGCTGTACTTTCAATTATTATTTCACAAGTTTTAATTGCTGGGCTAACGACATATAGTTTCAGGAAATCTAATGAAACTCTTTAATACTCTTTTACGTAAAATTAAATATAATTTGAGATATCTTTTTGGTGTAAAAATAAGTATTCCATCTGAATTCAAATTATTCGAAAGGAGAAAAACCAATTATGAAAAATTCATCAATACTTATTGCAAGCCATCTCCTGAAGATGAAGTTAATTTAAACGATAGTATAAAAATTTTTGGCAAGGTATCTAATGGGTATAAATTGTCTAAAGATATATTTTCAAATTATGATTTTTCAAATAAGAAATTAAAACCAGCATTTTTTAATGTTGCTGATGTGAAAGTGCCTTATGAGGCTTCAAGGTTTCAATACCTACAAAAGGCCAATGGAGGAACTATTGATATAAATAACTTACCACTGATTTACTGGAACAGCCCCATGGATGTTGCTATAAGAAATATAAATTTAATTTTCCATCTTTTAGCTATTGAAGATGGTTCTGCAGATGCTGTAATTTTTGGAAATAATAGAGATTTGTTGACTACTTTTATTAGCCAGCATTATGAATATATCAGTAATAATTTAGAAAATGAAGGTGATGTAGTAGGAAATCATTACCTTATAGAGCTCACTTCTTTATTGTTAACTATTGCTACATTTTCATTTAATGAACATGAAGAAGAATTTAAATTCTATCATGATGAATTGGAAGTTGAGTTGAGTAAGCAATTTTACAAAGATGGAACAAACTTTGAAGGATCAACTCATTATTCAGCTTTTGTTACTGAGGCTATGATTTTATGCAAGCTTGCAATAGAAGAAATTGACAAAGATTCAAATCTTTTACCCAGGATTGAAGAGATAATAAAATCAAATAGACTAATTTTGTCAGTATTAATGAACAAAGGTGAATTATCTCAAATTGGAGATAATGATTCGGGAAGGTTATTTTACTTTGCTTTTGATGAAGATAAGCCCCTAAAAATGGAATGGTTAATTAATTTGATTGAAAACCTTTATAAAGATTCAAAAGAGGATAGTGAAATAAGAGAAAAATTTAATAATGAAATTAAATCTGAAATACCAATCCTAACTGAGTATAAGAAAGTCACACATAGCCCCATTGAGGTATTTTCTAAGGATTATCAAGCTTATTGTTTTAAAGATTTTGGTATTTATATCTGGAGAAATGAAGATGAATATTTTAGTATACGTTGCGGTCCTCTTGGACAGAATGGAGTTGGAGGTCATTCACATTATGATCAACTTGCAATAGAGTGTTTTACAAATAGAAATTGGATTGCAAGAGACCCTGGAACAGGTACATATACGGACAATACTGAATTAAGAAATAAATTCCGATCACTGGGTTACCATTGGGGACCTAGAGCAGATATTAAATTTCCAAATGAAGATGAGTTTGATTGTTTTCGATTAAATTATATGAGTGATGGTGAAGTATTAACTTATGACAAGAACGGTTTCTTGGGGTATGCAGACTTTTATGGCAAAAGAATATATAGAAAAATTCAAATTCAAAACGGAATAGTAACAATTGAGGATTATTCCAAAGATATTGAATTAAAACAGTATTCATCATGGGGAGAAGATAAAAATGGAGTTAAAGTTCAATTTTCTGAAGGGTATAAAAGAATAAGTTGAAGTTAAAAAATATAAATCCAATAGTTTTCATTTTTATTCTTTCTATATTTTTAGAAGCAATGGATGCTTTTTCAATGTATGCAATACCACTTCCGTGGATCGGCATTGCTCTAATGATTGGATTGTATATAATAAACTATTTTTTTGGGTTTGATTATGAATTTGATAAGCTTCCGTCATTAAGAATCTGGCTATTTTATATTTTTTGCGTAACAGTAATTAGGGCAGTATCTTTTGATAGCATTCTTCCTGAATATGCGACAACAACTTTTTCTCAATATATAACTTTACGACTTTTAAAACTGCTTGGATTTATTGCTGCAATTTGGGCAATACATTTCATCAATGACCATTTAAATAAAGAAAAGATAATTGAATATTTAGTTTATGTAGGAGTACTAGTTTCTCTATTCTCACTTTATTCATACTTCTCTTATTTCCTAGAGGTGCCAGATTTCACAAGGTCCAGACCTGGATCAGGGGGGTGGACACAACCAATTAAAAGAGCATGTTCTATTTTGAGAAATTATGGAACTTTTAGAGAACCAAGTTTTCTTGCGGTATGGCTAGCTCCAACTATTCCTTTGACGTTTTTTTTAGCAAAGAAGAAAAATTATTGGTATTTTGTTTCATTGATTCCACTATTGGCAATGGTTTTAACAAGAAGTTTGACGGGAGTAATAAGCGTAATTCTTGCTTTCCTAGTTGCTTCATTAATTTGGACAATAAAAAATAAATCATTCAATTTTTATTTATTAATTCCTATTGTCATGATTTTAGTTGTAAGTATTTTAGGAAATAATTTGTCTTATAAATTTCCAGCTTTAGATCCGACAATGTGTCCACCGGAATCACCCGATAAATGTAATTGCTCTCTTTATGATGATAAATTAGATGAAGCAAAAAATTCTGAAAGCGTTACCAAGAGTATATTCACTAGGGTTACTCTTATTTCTTCGGGAGGTATTGATGCTTTTGAAAATATTTCATTTTTAAGAAGCTATATATCTTCTGAAAATATAAAAATATTTGGTGATGGCTTAGGAGCATCAAATATTGAATACTCTTATGAATTTGAAGAAATGTCTAAACAAGAAAAAGAAGGTCAGATAGTATTTAGAAATCCTGGACAAATAGTTTCGTTCAATAACTTATATGCAAATATATATCTATCCGCAGGACTTATAGGGATAGCTTGGTTCACATCTATCATCTTTGCTCTATTTAGGCAATTATTGAATAGTTTTAATGATTTAAATTTATATTTATTTATTAATTTTTTCATTATTTTGCTTATGTATTTCTTCCAAGCAGAAGAATTAGGGTTATCTTTAGCAATATCTATTGGTTTAATTACATTAAATGAAAAAAATGAACGATAAAAGAAAGAAAATATTAGTAGTTACTCATCAGTACTTACCACATGTAAGTCCTAGAACTACAAGGTGGAAATTGATTGTAGATGATCTTATCAATAAAGGACATGAAGTAACTGTTGTAACTGGAACTCAACAATTAGATGAAGAAAAAAATATTATTTATGTTGGGAGTAAGAGCTCTAGTAGTGTTGTAAGCCAGATGAGAGAAAAATCTAATAACCTCTCAAAAAGTAATTTCATAAAAAGATTGTTTTATAAGACTTTGAAAAAAATATACAGAATTATTGTGAAAACTTTCGCTTGGCCAGATTATTCCATGTTTTGGTTGTTATCCATATATAGAAATAAAAAAAATTTAAATATAGATTATGACCTAATAATAAGTGTTAGCCTTCCATTCTCATCTCATATAGCGGCTTACATTATAAATAAAAAAAATAAAAAAGAATGGGTAATGGATATAGGCGATCCATTTACATTAAAAAAAGATGCACCGGAAAATAATAGATTATTGTATGGCTTATTAAATAGATATTATGAAAATAAATTTTATTCTTTAGCTAGCAAAATTATATTTACTCATGAAGACGCTAGATCTGCGCACATCGATTATTTTGATATAGAAACAATAAAAACTTATATAGGAAATCCTATTAGTAATTTTAAGGAAGAAATATATTCAGCTTCTTTAGAATACAACTACAATTCACATCCTAAAAAATTTGGATATTTTGGTGTTTTCACTAAAGGAGTGAGATCACCTAAAAATTTTATGAAATTTTTTAAAGAGACGGAAAATATTGAATTTCATTGGTATGTAAATGATGATTCAAAAAATGAAATAGTTTCACACAACAAGGAATTGAATTCAATTTTTCACTCTATTGTTGAGAGAGAAGAAGCGTTGAAATTAATGGCTGGCTCTTTTCATTGTTTAGTCTCTATTGGAAATTTAAATACTACACAAATACCTAGTAAAGTTATTGAATATATTTCAACAGGAAAACCTGTCATACATTTCTCTGAAGTTGAAAACGATCCTGTAGAAAATATTGCTAATGAATTTCAAAACTTATTTATCATATCGGAAACATCTAATAAGGAAAATTTGTTAAATCAATTAAATTCTTTCTATAAAGATATTTCAACTTTTAATAAAGAATTATTTATTGAAAAATATACATCAAATTCAATAACAGAGATTTTAAATTAGTCCTAAAACTTTTGCCCAGTTTTCTGAGTAATTTAAGGCTTGTATATTTTTTGACTTACTTTCGATTGCTAAATTTATTTTTTCCACAGCGTCATTAACATTATTGACCTCATAAAGAAAAGTACTGTCTTTATCAAAATATTGTGTATAAGGACTTGATGGAGCAACTACCTTAAGACCTAATTCTTGTGCCTCATATAATGGTAAGCCAACTGTTTCAAAGTTACTGGCATGAAAATAAATTTCATTTTCAGATAATATTTTCATAGTTTCTGCATTATTTGAAGTAGTCACACAACTAAATTCTTTAATATTACTTACAGGATTAATAATTGTTATGCGGTTTCTATTAGAAATATTTTTTAGTGCTTTAAGAATGAATTGAAAATTTTTATTAGGGATTTCGCTTCCAAAACAAACTATTCCTCCATTTGTATTAGAAAGTGGTACAGATTTCTCAACAATTTCGCCAATCTCGATAATTTTATTCCTTTCTTCAACTGGAAGGTAGTCTTTTAAGTGTTCAAGCTGAACAAGGACATGATCTGAAATCTTACTACTTCTTAAAATAAAGTACCTTAGAAGACTATTACGGAAATCATTTTTTACTAGTGGAAGTACATTCTGGATTAAAACAAAAGACTTAATTTTTGTTTTAAATCCAAAATTTCCATAATGAATAATTGCGTTACTTGAGTTTATTTTTTCTTTGGTACTTCTACTTAAAAAAAAGTTTAGATAAGGATGTAAAAATCTTTTTTGTTTTACATAGACAAATTTAACTAACTCACTATCTAAAAACTGGTTTTGTAGGTCTTTATAAAAAGGTAATTCAGAATATAAAACTATTAATTTGTTACCTGATTCAGCAAAGTAATCAAAAGACTCAAGGAATAGTTTTAAACCACCTAAAGACTTTACCCCACAAACATTAAGTACTATTTTTTTATTCACCATTTCAATGATAGTTGTTCAATAAGAACTATATGATTACTAAAATCATTAAGTAGTGAAAGAAAAATATGATGTTGCTCTTGTTGTAGGAACGAGGCCAAATTTTGTAAAAGCTGCTCCTCTTCTTGAATATTTTGAAGAAAATAATATAAATACTTTATTTATTCATACTGGACAACATAAAGATAAAAAGATGTCATCAAATATATTTGATGATTTAAATATAAGAAATCCAGATATAACTTTAGAAACTCCAACAGTAAATATGAATGAACAGCTAAGTTACATGTTGGAGGCATTAGACGATATTTTTAATAAGAATGTATTAAGTAGAGTAGGTGTCTTTGGAGACGTAACCTCAACACTGGCTGCCTCTTTAGCTGCTAAAAATAAGAAGATAGAATTGTTCCATGTTGAATCTGGTCTAAGGTCTAGAAATATGGAAATGCCAGAAGAAAGAAACAGAATAGTTGTTGATTCAATAAGTGATTATTTATTTGCACCGTCAGATGATGCAGTAGAGAATTTGATTGATGAAAATATAGATAGTAAAAAAATATTTTCTGTTGGAAACATTATGATAGATACCCTAAAAAAGAACCATGAAAAAATAAAAAATGGAACAAGTGATATTCTTGAAAAATTAAAAATTAAAAATAATTATTTTGTGACAACAATACACAGACCTTCAAATCTAACTGATGAAAATTTAAATAATATTTTCAATGCTTTAAACGAATTTACAAATAAATTTTCAGTAATCCTTCCTGCACATCCACGTCTAAAAAAATATATTGATACAAACTCTATAGAACTTCAAAATGTTTCACTTGTTGATCCTATGTCTTATATAGATTTTTTAAGCTTAGTAAATGGCTCTACTCTAGTTCTTACAGATTCTGGTGGCCTCCAGGAAGAGACTACTTTTATGAATATAAATTGCCTTACATTAAGAAATGAAACAGAAAGGCCTATTACTGTTGAACTTGGCACAAATAAGGTTGTTGGTCTCAATACAGAAAATATAATATCTGAAATAAATAATTCTCTTACAAGTAAACTTTCTAATGAAATGAAAATCAAGAATTGGGATGGAAAAACATCTGAACGAATATTTAATATTTTGTACAAATAATTATGAGTAAATTTAAACAAGATTTAGGAGTTATAGGCCTTGGATATGTTGGCCTTCCTTTAGTAGTCGAATCATGTAATTCAGGGCTAAAGGTATTTGGTTATGATAATAATTCTGACAAGGTAAAAAAATTACAAAATGGCACTTCTCCAATAGAAGACATTAGTGACGAAATGCTAAAAAAAGCCCTTCAAAAAGACCTTACTATTTCCGACTCACCAGAAGCATTAAAAGATTGTGAATATATAGTTATAAGTGTTCCAACACCTCTTACAGATTATCAGCCTGATCTAAGCTATGTTAAGGCAGCTGCTAGAACAATTGCTGAAAATATTTCAAAAGATCAGGTAATCATTTTAGAATCTACAACTTATCCAGGTACAACAATAGAAGTTTTAATACCAGAGATAGAGTCAATAAGTGAACTTAAAGCAGGTAAAGATTTTTATGTTGGTTACTCTCCTGAACGAATTGATCCAGGTAATGAAACATGGAATTTTAAAAATACACCCAAAGTTATTAGTGGTATTGATGACAGTTCAACAAAAAAAATAAAAAATTTCTATGAAAAAATAATAGATGAGGTTGTAGAAGTAAGCGGAACAAAAGAAGCTGAGATGGTTAAGTTACTTGAAAATACATATAGGCATGTAAATATTGCTTTTATAAATGAGCTTGCAATCTTATGTAATATGTTGGACATTGACATATGGGAGGTTGTTGAAGCTGCAAAAACCAAGCCTTTTGGGTTTGAATCATTTAGACCCGGTCCAGGTGTTGGGGGTCACTGCATACCAATAGATCCAAACTATTTGTCTTTTAAAACACGACAGATTGGTAAACCAGTTAGGTTTGTAGAGTTAGCACAGGAAATAAACAATACAATGCCTTCTTATATAGTGAGTAGAATATTAGAAAAGATGAACTCTTTACAAAAACCCATGAAGAACTCCAATATCCTCATCTTAGGTGTTGCTTACAAGAAAGACATAAGTGATACTAGGGAATCTCCTTCTATCGATATTATTGAAAATTTAGTTTCTAAAGGAGTAAATGTTTCATTTTATGACCCTTATGTTGAATCTCTTGATCTAAATGTTTCTGTAAATAAAGAACAGGATATTAATAATTTTGATACTTATGACTTAATTCTATTTCATACTTCACATTCTGAATTCTCTAAAATCAATTTTCAAGAAATTGACGTTCCAATATTTGATGCTACAGGCACTGATTATCTATCAGACTCTGAAAGAATTTAAATAATTTGCCTATTTGTTGGCTTGAGAAATACTAGCTGACAAACTTCTTAATTCAAAATGCATAGCATCTGGCGAAGTCCAAGTGCCGCCCCACGCAAAACCCCAGTCGTTAAAAATTTCAACAATTCTCGGTTTGTATCCTGTTTTTGTATTTATATCAATTGCAATTCCCCAAGCATGTCTAGAAATTGAACCTCCTGAATCAAAACGATTTATTCTTCTTGGAGCATAACAACCACCAGCTTCTTTGAATTGCTCTCTTGATAAGCCACTTTGAAGATTTTCCTCAATTATTTGATTGAATGCTCCTAATAATGGCTCCCACATTAATCTATGGCAAGTAATCCTTCCTAAGATAGGAACATTTTTTGTTTCAATATTTTCATCTTTCCAAGCTCTATCAATTGTTATCCAGGTACCGTCTCTTTCTTTAATTTGAAAATCACCAAACATTTCTTTCACCAGAGCAGTTGGTAGAACCCAGTTTCTATTTGGTGTTGAGTCTCTACCAGTTAATCTGATTTTTTTATATTTAATATTTTTATGAATTTCAATCAAATGATTTTCAGTAATTTTATTCCCCCAGATGATTGCTTGTATGTTTCTATTGATCCCTAATTTATAACCCAAATCTTTATTTACTACACCTTCAAACCATCCAATTTCAGAATCAGGAATTATCTCTCCAACCACAACTTCTACTTCTTGTTGATTCAAACCGACAAGAAACATTGTGTCTCCTTTTGTTAATGAATACAAATTAGCTGTTAGGTCAGAAATTATTATTTCATTATTTATTAAACTTTCAGATACTTTTTTTGAATAAAATAAATCAGATACGTCATTATGAATTGTTTTAATTGAAAGACTGTATAAATAATCTTTTCTTGTTGTCAATATTTCTATATTGTTTTTATCTACAACCTTCTCTAGCCCCACATTTGCTCTACCTATAAAAGTTAAATTTGAATTAAGATTTATTGCACTTTTAATAATTCCGTTTGTAACGCTATAGAAAAGACTTCCAGGTTGAGAAATACTCAAAATTTCATAATTATCAATTCTGTTTGATTTAATAGCTTTTTGATTTGATTCTTCGGCAAATGAAAAATTTTGAATGCTTACAATACTTAAGAAAAATATTAATAATAAAAAACGCTTCACGAATATATATTTTACATGAAACAAGAGCAATTTAACAAAGTTTTAACTTTCATAGGTGTGCGTAATTTCAATTAACAACTAATATTTAAATGTTTTAATAAAGAAAGAATAAACAAATGAAAATATTAACTAGCTTTTTTTCATCAGCCGCAACTAAAAGACCGTTAATAACGATACTTGTAGTTTTACTTTTAACAGGTTTTTTTGGATATATGGCTGGACAAGCAGAGGAGTTAAATACTAGTTTTGGTGGAGAATTAGATACACCTGAAATAAAAGCACAAAGTAAGTTGGGAGATTATTTTCAAACTTCGGGTTCACAATCAGTTTTTCAGATTATTTTAAGCGGTGAGGATGTATTATCTGTAGATGGATATCTAGCTTGGCAAGAAGTTAAAAAAACTGTATCAGAAAGTGAACTTGCTCCTTATTTAGTTTCTCAACCAGGGCAACCGCTAGTTAATGGTTTTTTTGCTCCTGTAGATTTTGCTATAACTTTTAATCCAATGCTTAATACAAGCGTAATAAAAACCATGGATGATGAACAGTTTAAAAATCTATACAATGAAGCAAATAGTCAGATGCCCCCTGAGTTTAAAGCATTTGCAAGTGCATTATTGTCTGAATCTTATGATGAAGATACAACTACAGCAACAGCTGGTTTAGCAATAGTGACAGTAGATAGTAATAAATTTATTGAAGAATATGGTTTTGATGGGGGAGCATTTATAGAGCAACCAAGAATGGAAGTTGCACTTAATGAGAGCTTAAGTGAGATTTCAGTTGGAAATGTAAAAGTATCTGGTTTTTCATTTGGTCTACTATTTGGTGACGAAGGAGAAGACTTTCAGCAAGAAATTGGTGGTTTATTCGCCCAAGCTTTTGTAATAATTCTCGTAGTTTTGAGTTATATCTTCTTTATGAAAGGAAGATCATTTAACAGAAAACCACTTGATATATTAAGAAGATTTATAGCGATTTCATTGATGGCTTTTGGGGTTGCTGGTGTCGTAACACCTTTAGTTAGTGATATAGAGACACCTTTTTTAGCTTGGATGCAATTAGATGATCCACTATTGGGCAGGATGATTCCTTTATCTGTATTTACATTAGGATTTTTATTGAACTCTAGAAGAAGAGCTTCCAGTGATTTATTTTTAAGTTTAGGAGCCATATTATTATCAATTGGCTGGATGCAGGGTGCTGGAACAATTCTTGGCCCAGGTTATCTAGATATAATTGGAGCTCCAAACCAAGTTTCACAAATCGCGCCAATAATTCTAATTGGTCTTGGTGTCGATTATGCTATTCACTTCAACTCAAGATACAGGGAAGAAATTGGTTCAGGAAATACTGTAAACGGAGCTACTTCATCAACGTTGAAATCAGTAGGAATCGCTTTAACATTAGCAACCCTTGCAACAATGGTAGGGTTCTTGACAAATATTGTCTCTCCTTTACCTGAGCTAAAAGATTTTGGAATCCTTGTATCAGTTGGAATATTTTTTGCTTTCTTTTTAGTTATGACTTTTGTTCCAGCAATAAGAACATTGCTAGACAGAAGAGCAGAAAAAAAATCAAAAATAGATTCTGAAGCATTTACATCCTCAGGTGACAGTGTTCTCAATAGAATATCTGAAGCTAGTGGAATAATTCCAAAAAAATTAAAAGTTATAGCTTTAGCTTTATTAGTGACGGTTTCAAGTTATGGATATATTAGTTTTTCCAATCTTGAAACAATTTTTGAATTTACAGACTTTTTACCGGAAGATAATCCAGTTGTTCAAACATTAGATTTGTTAACTGAAGAATTTGGAGGAGGATTTGGAGAGACAACGAGTGTTTTAATAGAGGGAGACGATTTGGCAACACCAGAAGTCCATAACGCTCTTATAGAATCAATTATTAATCTAGCTGACAAAGAAAATATAGTTGTTTACGCAGGTAATGTTGCTGCTGAGTCTGTTGTAGGGTCTATTGGTGAAATGCTTGTTCCTCAATCAGGCCCCCCAGGTGCTCCTGCAGGACCCCCAGACATGGAATTAATAGGTGCTATGGCTGGTTATGGAGTAGACATTATGTCTGGAAAACAAGGTTTAGATGCATTAAATATTAAAAGCGATGGAGATGTCCAAGGTTTGTATGAATTTCTGGTTGAAAAAGATTCTGAAACTTTCTTAGGTTCTATATATTTTGATGAAAACAATAAAATGACTGCTCAACAGGTAAGAGTTACTACTTCAGCAGGTTCACTAGGAGCTGCCCAATTAAGAGATGATATTTACGTAGCATTCGCGCCTTTAATAGATTTAGGCTTAGATGTAGCAGCAACCAATGATGCTATTGTCACACAAAGTGTAAGTGATTTAATTTCCACTTCACAATTTCAATCTTTGATATTTGCGATTTTGGCATCGATGTCTTTCTTAATAATTTATTATTTCCTAGATATGAGAAGACCATTTTTAGGTGTCATAACTATATTGCCAGTCATTGCAATTGTTATGGGTACCTATTTGGGTATGTATTATTTAGATATTCCTTTAAATCCTGTGACATCGACACTGTCAGGTTTAGCAATAGGTATCGGAGTGCCTTTTGTTATTCATGTTACAAATAGATTTAGAGAGGCACTTACACAAAATAACAATCCTGTTGAGGCTGCAATAACTACTTTGAGGACTACTGGAGGTTCTTTGTTTGGATCAGCTTTTACTACAATGGCAGGTTTTGGAATTTTGATGACTTCAACTTTAAAGCCATTTCAACAAATGGGCCAGGTAGTTGTTGTTGCGTTAGGGTTTGCCTTAGTAGCTTCAATATTGATTCTGCCGACGATGTTGGTATTTTGGGCTAATTATCATAATCGCAAAACTGCCAAATCTTTATAGATTTACTTATTACTATTAATTAAGTGAATGTTGCTGAGTTAGTAAAAGTAATAAATGAAATAACACCATTAAATTTTGCTTTTGATGATGATAAGGTTGGATTATTAATAGGTTCTGAAGAAAATGATGTTTCAGGAATTCTTGTTGCTCATGATTTAGAGAATGCTGTATTAGAACAATTAGATAAAGAAAATATTAATACTGTTATTACTTATCATCCTGCCCCCATGAAAGAAGTACTTAATGACAGAGGAGAATACATAGAAGAGTTGGTTGGGCTGTCTCTTGAGTTCGAAAATAAAGACATAAATGTTATTTCTCTTCATACAGCACAAGATGTAAGAAATAATGGAAATGCAGACACACTAGTTGAATTATTCAATATTAAGGATGTAGAAGTTTTTGCTAATACACATGAAGATTTTGGTGCAGGGCGAATAGGGACAATTGATCCAATTTCTAATATTGATTTTTTAAAATTAGTTGAGAAAAATTTAAATACAAAAATTATTAGAACCAATGCTTATTTTGACAATATAGAAGTGATTAATAAACTAGCAGTACTGCCCGGTTCGGGAACTCAATTTATAGATGAAATTATAAATGAAGCTGATGTATTTTTGACAGGAGACATCTCACATAGATATTTTTTATTAGCTGATGACAATGGTTTAGGGCTAGTACAGGTAAATCATATATCAACAGAAATACCAGGTATGAGTAAGTTTGTAGATATATTAGCTAATGAACTGAATATCAAAGTTAAATATTTTTATAATAAGAATTATGGATGAACCTTTTTTACTTAGTAATTTCATAGATCTCCAAGAAATAGATAATGAAATTTATAAAATTGAAGCTCAAAAGGGAGAAAGTGATGATGTGATTTTACTTAAAGAATTAGAATTACAATATAAAAAAGCAAATACTGCATTAGATGAGTCAAAAAATAATTTATCTGAATATTTTGTTCAATTAGAAAAAGACGAACTAGATACAAAAAATATAAAGCAAAAAATTGAAAATATAGAAGTCAAATTGAGTGATCAGTCCTTAGATCCAAATGAGCTAATTAACTACTCAAAACAAAAAGAATCCAGTAAAGAGCAATTATCAAAAATTTCAAATAATATAGAGACTCTTCAAAGTGAGAATCATGAAGAATTAAATGAAATAATAAAATATGAAGAAACGATTGAAGAAATTAAACAAAAATTAATTGATGTTTCAAAAAGAGTAAAAGAGGAATGGAAAGATTTAGATGTTAATTTAGCTGAATCAGAATCAAGAAAAAAAGAAATGCTTTTAACTTTTCCAGAAGAATTTCAAAAATTATATGATGATTTAAAAAATAGGGGAGTCCAGGTTATTGCAGCATATAAACTAGAAGACAATAAGTGTGGTTGTTGTGGTGTTGAGTTAGCTCAAGGTGAAATAGATGAAATTTCTAAGTCTCAATATCAGCAGTGTCCTTATTGTGATGGTGTTGTAGTTTGAGGTATCAATTATTTTGCGATGGAGCATCAAGATCAAATCCTGGAGATGCTTCAATAGGTATTTCAATTTTGTTAGATGGTAAAGAAGTACATACAATCTCTAAAAAGATTGGTATTGCAACAAATAATGAAGCAGAATACCAAGCATTAATTGATGGACTTAATTATTGTGTTGATAATTCTATAAAAGAAATAGAAGTTTTTCTCGATTCGAATTTAGTTGTTGAGCAAGTGAATAAAAACTTTAAAGTTAAAGCGGGAAACCTCAAAGTATTAAATTCTAAAGTAGATGATTTAATTCAGGAATTTAATTTTATTGAAATAAACCATGTTTATAGAGAAGAAAATAAAAGAGCAGATCAGTTAGCAAATATGGCATTGGATAAGTAGTGTTTTTTTGGCATATCGGTCTTTCTATATCTTTTTTTAGATACGTTTTTAAAGATTTTTCTGCAGATCTTAGATTTCTAATAACTGGAGTAATCTTGCCAGAAATAATTTATATAAGTTTAAAATTAATGAACTTTTCAGAACTTTATTCACAAATTGGACACACTCTTTTATTTGCAATATTTTTATTAATTTTTGTAATGATATTTACAAAGAGAAATACAAAATTAAGGAGAAATTTTTTACTTATTGCAATAGGCGTTTTTTTTCACTTATTATTTGATTTTATGTGGCTTAGGCAGGAAATCTTATTTTTTCCACTCCAATTTGAAAATAGAGACACATTTATCTTCAATGCTTCAACCCTTTTTATTCAAGAAGTTATTGGTCTGGTATATTTGATTCCAAAATTAAATTCTAAAGAAAAGATTAAACGTCTGTTTAATGAAGGTGTAATTTAATCTTTTTTGAAGAACATATTTATACTAACTAAAACCAGAAAAGTAGCGAATGCATAATTGAGTGTTTTTTGTGGTAAAGCAAAAGCTATATTGCTTCCAATAATAGAACCTATAATTCCAAAGATACCTATTATTATTCCTCTTTTTATAAATTCTCTGTCTCTTAACTTTGGAATAACTGCTGCAACTGAACTTGGAATAGCTGTAATTAATGAAACTCCCTGTGCGGCCAAATTTCCAATACCTCCAAAAAAGATTAGTAAAGGAATTCTAATTATTCCTCCACCGATACCTAGTAATCCTGAACCCAATCCTGAAAGAATACCAATGAGAATATATAATAAAATATTTTCTTCGAATCTAGAACTAAAGTTATTACCAAAATACATTCTGTAAGCTGCAAACAACAAAAGTACAGAGAACATTCTTTGTAAATTTTTAGAAGTTATAAATTTTGAAATTGTACTCCCTAGATAACCTCCAATTACAGCTCCAATAATTAGATACAAAACATAGCTTGAAATTTCTAAACCATTTACTATATACGAAACTGCACTTGCACTTGCTACAAATACTATTGCAAGAGAGGAAATTCCTGTATTAATCTTAAAATCTTCTTTAGTTAAATAAGTAAGAAGTGGTACAAAGACAATTCCTCCACCTATTCCTAATATCCCAGAGAGTAATCCACCTATTAAACCGATTAAAAATAATTTAATCAATTTATTTTTTCAAAATTGGCAGTAGTTCTTTACCAAGGAGTTTGATTGTTTCTTCCTGATTTGTAGAAGAAATCTGTATTGTTACTATCTCTGATTCAAAATCACTTACTAGAGGATGATAAATCTCTTTTAATTCCTCAATGGAGCTTGCTCTAGAGAATTTAGACATTATTTCATCTTTAGGCAAACTATCAGCAGTCTCTCTTAATGCAGCAGGATCAATCTCTTGTAGTCTATTTGGAGCTCTCAACCCCCTCCAAGATTTCAGTGCCTCCCATGCATCTTCATCATCTTTTGCAAACATAGTCCACCTATAAGTATGTAGTCTTAAGTTCTCTTTTTTAAGATCTTTTGTTTTATTCTTTGCAGGGTCAATAACTTTTTCATAAGCATCTTTTGGATCTTTAACACTTATCATTACTCCATCAGCATACTCTGCAGCTAAACTTGCAGACTTAGGACCACCTGCGGCCATCCAGATTGGAATATGGTTTTTAGGAGGGGAGTATAGTTTTGCCTGTTTAGTTTGGTAAAATTCCCCATCATAATTTAATTTTTCTCCATCTAAAAGCCTTCTTATTATTTCTAAAGATTCACGCATTCTATTTGCACGTTCTTCATATTTAGGAAAATCATATCCCAAGGGTCCCTCATTAAGATTTTCACCAGTCCCAACGCCTAAATGAAAAGTAGATGAAGATAACCGATCAACTGTCGCAGAAGCTTGAGCAACAACTCCTGGGTGCATTCTCCACAGTGGTGTTGTAACACCTGTTCCTAGGTCCATATCAGGTATTGTTACCGCTAAGGCACCTAATGTTGACCATGTAAAGTTTGAGGCTGAGTGATCATCAACCCATGGATGAAAGTGTTCTGATATCGTTACCATATCAAAACCAACTTCTTTAGCTAATTTAGCATGATCTATTAACTCTTCTGGTTGCCATTGTTCAGATCCTAAAAAGTAAGCAAATTTTGTCATGAATTCAGGTTAACATTGTTGAATTTTAAGGTGGGTGCCTCATAAAGAGGCACCCAAGTTTTCATGAGACTATAAGCCGGATTCTGTTTACACGCTGTGTAAGATAATCATCCATCTTGTATATTTGTTACCAAATATATCTAGCTACCTACCCGCAATATTTAGCCGAGCAAGCTAATTGCTTCTTGGTATTGCTCCGAGAGGGGTTTACAAGCTAATTTAATCACTTAAATTACTGGTGGTCTCTTACACCACCTTTTCATCCTTACTTATGTATATAAGCGGTTTGTTTTCTGTTGCACTTTCCGTCAATTTCTTGCCTGGGAGTTACCCAGCTCTCTGCTCTCTGGAGTCCGGACTTTCCTCGATAAAATCGCGATTATCCGTCTCACAAGGTAACAATAGTATGATTTTTTAATGTTATGGAAAATTATTTATAATTTCTTCAATGTTTACTAAATTTAGAGGTCCTATAAATTTTTTTATAATGACCCCATCTTTAACTAGATGAGTTTCAGGAACACCAAATACACCTGAATCGATTGCCAATTTACTATTATTATCTACAGCATAAATAATATTTCCATATCCGTAGTTATTTAAAAAATCTATTGAACTATTAACATTATCCTGAAAACTAACCATTAAAACAGAATTATTAAACTTTTCTAATTCTGCAAGTGAAAGTAACAACTCATGTTCTTCAATGCACTCCAAGCACCACGAAGCCCAATAATTTATTATTAAAAAATTTTCATCTAAATCTATGTTTTTATTTTCTTCCAACGAGTACAAAGTTGAAGTGTTAACTTTTATATATTGTTCAGTTTCATTTGAAGCAGTAAGATTACATGCTGTAAAGAATAATAAAAAAATTGATAAGAATTTAATTTTCATATCTTAGAAGCAACCTTTCAATAAGCTCCCTATCTTCTTTGCTTAGTTTATTTGAAGATAATATATTTTCTAATAACTCAAGCCCCTCGTTTTTTGTTGATGGATCTTGAAGGTATATAATTCCTAAGTATGATTTAGCAATCAATGAATTATTATTGATATTTAATGATTCATTTAAATAATTTGTTGCAACTTCAGTGTTTCCAGACTCAAAAACCATCCAAGCTATTTGAGCTAAAGCGAAACTTTTTATTTCACTCTCGTCACTGTTTTCTGCTACATACATGTAATGGGGTAGTGCATTTGAATAATCTACCTCATCAAAATATCTATTTGCTAAAGCAACTCTCATGGGAAAAATATTAGGGTTTTCAAGTATTACAGCTTCCATCTCTTCATTTGTTACATCTTCTAAATTAGTACTAAATTGATTACCAACTTCTGAGTTGTTTTGAAGATTGATAAACAATACGACAGTAAAAGATAAAAACAATATCATAGAAAGGAGCCATTTATTCATTGTTTAATCTTTCTATAAAATAATATAAAGAATATAAAACCTAAAAATAATGGAAAAATTATAAGTATCAGATTCTCATTTTGAGGATTTGTATTTATACGGTCTCCAAATCTAGATGTCCAATAATCCATTATTTGTTTGTCACTTAAACCATTATCAATTTGTTCCCTTAAAACAATTCGCATATCGTCTGCGTATTCAGATGGAGAGTCAAAAAGAGTCTCACCTTGACAAACTGGGCATAAAATACTTTTGCTTAATTTTTCATATCTTGAATCTGTATCTTCAAAGAAAAATATAGGAGTAATAATAAGTATTGATAATAAAATAAGAGGAACTAATTTTTTCATCTTTTCAACCTGCTTATAAAAGATAAAGAACTAATTGCTAAACCTAACCAAATAATAAATATCCCATAATTTTTTCTAAAAATTAATTTGAAATTATCATCATCAATAACTTTGATAGTTATATAAGTATCACTTTCTACATTTCTGAATACAGCGGGTGAGCTTATTGCTTGTTGTGTTGAATTTTTAAATATATTAAGTGATGCATTTTTAGTACTGTTATTTTTTTGAATTGGAAGATTTATTACATTTTTTTCTTTTTTTTGTACTTCATTAGGATTCAATATATTAAATTCTTGATTTCCAAACTGAATTGTATCTCCAGATGAAATTATAAGTTCGTTGCTGTAGCTTTGCGATACATTCATAATTAATCCTATTGCAAATATTCCTATCCCTAGATGAGCAATCTGACCGGTCCAATATGATCCTTGAAGTTTTGTTTTCTTAGCTTTATTTAAAATATTCTTTCCAATTATGACAACTAATAATATTGACCCAAGTACGGTTATAGCGAATTTAAATGAAGATCTGAAAAAGAAAGTAAATATTATAGATAATATTATTGATAAATTAATTTCAAAATAATTTTCTTCTAACCAAGAAGTAATTTTTAGATTATTCTTAGTAATCTTTGTAGAAAATATCATAAGATAAATTAATAAAAGAAGTATTGGTCCAACCAATATGTCATAAAAAGATCTTCCAATTGTTATTTGTTTTGAATAGATTGTTTCATAAAAAAGAGGATATATTGTTCCAATAAAAACAACAATGGCTGAACCAGCTAGTAGTAAATTGTTAGCAACGAAGAATCCTGTTCTACCGAAAAAGTTTGTTACTTTTGATGATGATTGAAAGTATTCAATATTTTTAATTCCAATTATTAAAAATAGTAATGTGAAAAAAGTTAATCCTATTATTAAATAAGTACCAATATTTCCATTTGAGAAAGCATGTACTGATATAAGAACACCAGATCTTGTTATAAATGTTCCAAAAATAACTGATAAGAACATTAAGCATGATAAAGCATAATTCCAATTTAAAAGAGTAAACTCTTTAATTTGTGTTTTAGCTGAATGTAAAAATGCTGTAGCAAGCAGCCATGGAATAAATGATACATTTTCAACTGGATCCCAGGCCCAATAACCGCCCCAGCCTAAAACTTCATACGACCAAGCAGCTCCTAATGATATTCCAGCTGTTAAAAATACCCAAGGCATGTAAGTAGATTTTTCTGCTATTTTTATCCATTCTTCATTCTTATTTTTATTAAT
>Ga0209036_1000208_pt1 | contig 24477 bp, 26 predicted proteins | sample MarorgKNORR_S2LV_3_FD_188222 | JGI IMG/M metagenome (GOLD analysis project Ga0209036, IMG submission 188222) | Marine microbial communities from the Southern Atlantic Ocean, analyzing organic carbon cycling - DCM_A/KNORR_S2/LV (SPAdes) (version 2) | ecosystem: Environmental > Aquatic > Marine >... | reverse complement strand
TCCTGATTGAAATTTGTTGCTGATTTAAACATTTTATTCATGTTTGTTACTTTGTTTGTATCCCATTTGCTAATGTCTTTATTAAAAGTTGCAGCTCCTTCAAACATTCCCTCCATTGTTGTGACATTGCTACAGTCCCAAGAAGAAATATTATCATTAAACGATCCTTTTCCTTTGAATATTTCTTTCATGTCTGTAACTAGCGTTGTTACAGCACTTGACATATCTTTTTCGGCACTAATCCAACTTTTCAACATGTCATTGTCAACTACTGTGTAAGTAACTCCATTAAGTTCATATGTTGTACCAGCTGCAGTATCAGGTTTTGCCTTTAAAGTAATCCCATCATTATCAAGAACAATTGGAGCAAGTGACTTGTATTCAGCAATAATAGTTTTGTCAGCGTCAATTGTAACTTGTTGTGGGTTTACTGTCCCAGAGATTGCACCAGACCATTTGTCAAAAGCCCAACCAGCTAATGGTGTTGCCGTTACTTCAACAATGGTCCCACCAGTAAACTCTGTTGCAGAGCCAGCTTTTACAATTGAAGTGGTTACACTTCCTTGACCATCATTGACAATAGTTAATTTGTATTTTGCTTTTGAGCTAAATATTGCTGTTACAGTTTTGGCTTTATCCATTGTTATTTGTTGAGGATTGTTATTTCCAACGATGGCACCGCTCCATTCTTTAAATTCCCATCCTTCGTCAGGTGTGGCAGTTAGTTCAACTATTGATCCTGTATCGTACTTTGTTGCAACACCTGCTTTGATAATTTTTTGTGAAACACTTCCTTCTCCACTAACATTCACAGTAAGTTCAAATTGAATTTTAGCAAAATTACCAACAACAGTCTTGTCAGAATCCATAACCAAGTCTGTTTGAGCATCTCCTGTGGCTCCTGTCCAACTTTCAAATAAGTAACCTTCTGCTGGATTTGCAATTAATTTTGCTGTATCTCCGTCATTATATTGTCTAGTTGAAGGAAGAACTGTTCCACCTAGTTCTGGACTTGCTGAGGTAGTTAATAAATATTTTATGGTATCATCTTTATCACAAGACAATAAAATTATAGTTGCTACAAAAAAAAGTACTTTTTTCATTTGTGAAATATTTTTTATTAAAGATATAAAAAACCTTCTGACTATTTGGTTTTCAATTTATTAAGGGTTTTTGAAAGTACCATTGTGTGAATGAGTGTTGTGGCAAGCTTACCATCAGAATTGTATATTTCGCCCATGACAGTTGCGATATTCTTGCCTTTTTTGAGTAATTGGGCTCTTGCAATAACTTTACCTAAAAATAAAGGCCTGTGGTGAATACTGTGTAAATTAGTTGAATTTGGATAAGTTTTCCCACCACTTTCGTAAATTATTAAAAGACTAGTAACGTCATCTAGCATTGAATTCATCATTCCTCCCTGGACCGAACCACCTGGGTTTAGTGATTGACTTGAAAATTCACCCTCAAGTTTTAAATAACCTTTTTTATGTTCTATAAATCGAAAATTATACAACTTACCAGTTCCTCCTTTTTCTCGATGAAAAGCTAAAATTTTTTCAAACAGTTTGTTCATAATTGTAAAGTTAATTTAAAAAACATTTTATTCGGGATGTTTTTGCTATATTTAGTTTAAATAAAATAAATAAATTATGAAAAAATACTTATTAATATTCTCAACTATACTAGCATTTGGTCTTTCATATTCACAAACTCCTACATTTTCTGTTTATTACATGGATGTTCTTCCAGGTTCAGAAAGTGCAGTAGGTGAAGCATTTGATCAATTTTGGGGGGATGTAGAATTTAAGTCCGGTGGCGCCTATCTTGAAAGAATGGATCGTGGAAATATTGAAGGAACTCATCGATTTGTTCGTTTTGGCGAATTAGAAAATTTTGGTTTGGTTAAAGCTAAAACACCCGAACAATGGCAAGCTCATAGAAACAGATTAGAGCCTTATATTGAAAAAAGAGGTCCAAAATACTCAGGAAGAATAATGGGTTCAAACGATGTAGACCCTGCTTCGAAGCCATACATTCAACTTCATGACTTGGAAGTAAAAGATCCCATGAAATGGTCCTCAGCAATGGCTAAGCTAATTAATGATACCAATGCATCATCTGATGGAAACATGGTTGTCTATGGATCTTATGATATTGGTAGTCCATCGGGAGCTACTCATTGGGTTGCTTTAGGATCTAATAATCTAGTGTCTCTTATTCAAGCACTTGCTGATGGAGAAAAAAATGTTAAAGAGTGGGCAACTTATCACAAAACTAGTGGAGGAACCAAAGTTTTAAATAAATATAGCCTTAGAATTATTAAGAACTACGGAGAGTTTTAAAAATTTTAAACTCTTTTTTAAATTAAAAACTCCTAAGAAATTAGGAGTTTTTTGTTTTAATTTGCTGCTATGATTGTAACTCAGTATAAAGAAATCTTAGAACAAATAGATTCAATAGATCCTCTCAAATATGGATTCAACAGGAACTATATTGACGGATCAGTAAGTAGATTATCACCCTATATTTCAAGAGGGGTAATTTCTACACGTTATGTTTATGAAAGATTGATTTCAAAGGGATATGATTTTTTAAAAATTGAAAAATTTATTCAAGAGCTGTGCTGGAGAGATTATTGGCAGTTAATTTGGGTTGAAAGAGGAGAAGACATTAATACAGATCTGAAACAGGAACAAAGAAATGTTACGAACCGTTTTATGCCATTATCTGTTCTCAACGGAAAAACAGGAATTCAAGCTTTAGATGATTCAATTAATGAGCTCTACGAAACTGGTTACATGCACAATCATTTAAGAATGTACATAGCTTCAATTACTTGTAATGTTGCTGGAAGCCACTGGAAAAACCCTGCAAAATGGTTGTATTACTATTTGCTTGATGCTGATTGGGCATCAAATGCATTAAGTTGGCAATGGGTAGCGGGCAGTAACAGCAATAGAAAATATTATGCTAACCAAGAAAATATCAATAGATACTGTTACACCAAACAAAAAAATACCTTTCTTGATGTTGAGTACTCACAATTTGAAAATCTAAAAATACCTAAAGTTTTAAAAGAAACAGTTGAGTTTAACTTACAATCCATTCTCCCTGAAAATAAATCTTTAAAAATTGATAAAGAAATTCCTACTCACATCTATAATTTTTACAATTTGGATCCACTTTGGAGAAAGAAACAGAAATCCAATAAAATATTAATTTTGGAACCTAATATTTTTCAAAAATATCCAGTGTCTAAGAAAACTATTGAATTCATCATTCAACTTTCTAAAAATATTATTGGTATTCAAACTTTTGTCGGTTCATTTAATGATCTAAAAAACACTTATGATTTAAAAAATATCATATTTAAAGAACATCCCTTAAACCAACATTATAAAGGAATTCAAGACAACAGAGATTGGATGTTTTATAACGATAACATGAAATCTTTTTTCAATTATTGGAAAAAATGTAAAAAACATTTGTTGTCTAATTAACTGCCTCCCCAGGTATTTTGAAAAAAAATCCCAACACCTAACTCAGCCCACAAGTAGAGAATTCCTAAAATTATCAAAACAACAATTAAGCTTGTATTAAATTTTTTCTTCAATTTTTTCTAATCTTTTTTCAATTTTTTCGAGTTTCATAATTATTTCTTTAAAATAATTTTTAGCTTCTGTTGGGCAGTTTTCCTTAAAATGTGAAAGGTCAAATAGTTTCATAAACAATTCTTTATATTTTTTTTATAATTGAAAATTTATAATAATTTAATAAAATTAATTTTAAAAATTAATTGGAAAAGGATCAAAATAAAAGAGGAAGTTATTTAAGTATAATATTATTAATTCTCTCAGGTGAATTGATTTTTATGCTTCCATATGTTTTAGCTAGAATTTTTAGACCAACATTCTTAGATGTGTTTAATTTAACCAATCTAGAACTTGGGAGTTTATTTTCAATATATGGAATTGTTGCATTACTTTCATATGTGTATGGGGGTATAATTTCGGATCGGTACCAGCCAAAAAATCTTATTGCTATCTCTTTGTTTTTTACCTCATTTGGTGGCCTTGTAATGGCAACTTACCCTTCATATATAATACTACAGATATTGTATGGGTACTGGGGATTTACCACTATTTTTCTTTTCTGGGGGGCAATGATTAAAGCCACACGAGTTTGGGGTGGAACTGAAAATCAAGGAAAGGCTTTTGGTTTTTTAGATGGAGGAAGAGGTTTGGTTGCTGCTTCTTTTGGAAGTATTGGAGTTCTTATTTTCTCAGTTTTTCTAACTTCTGATATAAAAACTGCAACCCTTGTTGAAAGAAAAGAATCGTTCAGAAATGTAATTATTTTTTCATCAGCTGTTGTTTTTATTACAGGTATATTGGTTTATTATTTAATGGATTCCAATAACTCCAAACAACAAAATGAATCAACCAAAAAAATTTCTTTTAATAACATAAAAGAGGTATTAAAAATTAGATCAGTATGGTTGATTATGTTAATCATTATTTCAGCCTACATGGGTTACAAGGTTACCGATATATATTCTCTTTACGCTTCAGATGTAATGATGTTTGATCAGCTTGAATCAGCAAATATTGGTTCACTTCAGTTGTATTTGAGACCACTAGTTTGTTTTTTGATTTCAATTATTGCTTTAAAATCAAACCATATTGATTTTATCATTACGGGCTTTGTTGTCATGTTGATCGGTTCTTCATTATTCTCATCTGGTTTAATACAGGTTAATATGAATGTGATTTTTTATTTTTCATTAATCATTGTTGCAACCGGCACTTATGCAATTAGAGCTTTGTATTTTTCAATCATGCAGGAAGGTAAAATTCCTCTGATTTACACTGGAACAGCGGTCGGTATTATATCAGTTATTGGATATACTCCTGACATTTTCGCAACACCTGCTTTTGGGTACCTTTTGGATAGATATCCTGGAATTTATGGTCACCAACTTGTTTTTTTCATATTGGCCATGTTTTCCGTCTTAGGTCTAATATCTTCAATTATGTTCAAGAGATTAAAAAATTCTATAATTTAGATTACGTATTAGAACTAGTAAATCAAAAAATGAGAAAATTAATTACAATATTAGTATTTATCCCATTAGTTTCTTTGGGTCAAGAGTCGCAAACCAATAAAAAAAATGGAATTGAAAATTTTCTAAAACAAGCAAAAAAAATAGTTGATAATATAGACTTAAAAAAATCATCAAACCCAAATACTACTCAGAACAATGAGAAATTGATTGTTGGTTTATGGAAAAATTACAGTAAGTCTTTTGAATACAAAGATTACGATAAACTGGCTTCTTTTTTCAGCTATCCTGCTGTATTTAATGTCTCAAATCAACCCAGAATAGCCAACGGTAAAGAAAGTCTTATTAAATATTATAAAACAATTAGAGAAGACCAAATACAAGCTGGATATAGGTATTCTCTTTTGGATTCATATGAATTTTATGAAACTTCTAAGGATCGTTGTTTAATTAAGGTAACTTACAACAGATTTGATTTTGGATACAACAAAATCCATACTGGAATTGGTTTGTATTACTACAAAAAAATCTCTGGAGATTGGAAACTTTATGCTATTGATTCTTTATAGTTTGTTCTAATGACAACTTTGATTGTATTTTTTTAACCTCCAATAATTGTAGGGTAGTGGAGTTACGAATCCTGCTATAAGCATTATCGGAACTACCCAAAAATTCAACATTGCTCCCCCAGTGAGAATAAAGTCTGTAAGATTCATTGAAATTTCCATAGCCAACATCGAAATAAAACTCATTCCTAAAGCGGTCTTCAGTGCACTTGATATATCCATTTGTTTTGCTAAAATTATTGTTTCCAGTAAAATGGAAGTCAAAAGACCATTAATTACGGCTAAGCTCATTACTTGAAATGTAGTCCAGGCATGATCAATATTTTGAAAATACAGAATGGTTCCGAAATCACCTATTGAACACCCAATTAAACACCAAAGAGTATTTACTTGTGCTTTTTTCCAAGTATGTTTACATTTCCAATTCAAACTCTTTCTTGTTTAGTTTTTTGAGATTAAATAACTCGAAAGTATTTTTTCTAAAATATTTAATGTTTAAATTTAACTATCTAAAATTAAAAATAAATGAAACAAATTATATATACAGTACTTGCTTTAACTTTTATTTCTTGTCAAAATAATGTTCCATGTGACTGTGATGAGCCGTCAAATGGTTTTGTTCAAAGAACTGGCCAAACTATTTCAATTGGTGGTGATCAATCAGTCGATGTAGTAAAAAAAATCGATAATGCATGGGTAAATCGTGATTATGAGACATTGAAATCATTAGTATCCTCTGACGCAACTTTATATCACGACGATGGTAGAGTCTCTAATGGTCCCGAGGAGTTTGTTAAAGCAATTGAAGATGATTATATTCAAAATACTGCTGAAGGTAAGGAATGGTCATGGGTTATGGATTTTGCTTTTTCTATAAAAGTATCTAAATCAGAGGATCCAAATGAATGGAATGATGATGGAGAATGGGTTAGTGCCAGATTTACAACAGCCTCTGATGAAATTTATGAGGAATGGTATTACATAGTTGACGGAAAGTTACAGTGGTGGGGATCTGCTAAAAGAGGCTTATATCAATAGAATACGATTTTAGCTAATTCGAGTATTAAATTTTGAGAAAAAAAGAACTTTTTTTTAAGTATTCTTTAGAGTTTGCTGTAATAGTTATCGGTATTTTAATTTCTTTTTATATTCAAAGACTTTCAGATGAAAAAAGAGAGTTGAGGGAAATCAATGAATCCATAGCTACTCTTTCTTATGAAATTCAAACAAACATCAACTATTGTGACGAACACTTGAAACAATTGCAAAACATGCAAATTGTTAATGATAGTATTTTGAATAACTACGATTTTTTGAATAAAGTCAACTTAATTAATTGGCATAATAAACATCCGTTTGGCCATAGTTATTTAGAAGATGGCAAGTTAAGATACTGGACTAATGATTCCGACTATGATAACTTATACTTGTGGATGATAACCTGGTGGAATACTTTTGCCCAGAATGAGATTTATTTCAAATCACTGATATCAAAAGGACTTTTGTTAAATATAGAAGATTCTTCAATTAGGGAGGATATTGAATCTGTTTATGTTACAAAAAAAAAACGAGTAGAAGTTAACGAGAGCCTCCTGAAGGCCAATTCAGACAAGATTTTTTTATGGGTTGAAAATCAGAGAGACAATTCAACCAAGTCAATAACTAGAGATGAAATTTTTAATTACAAAAAAGATCTCAAATTAAAAAACCTTTTAGAGGATAGGTCATTTCGAATTAATTTGAGAATTATGAGTTTAAAGAACTATTTATCTTCTCTAAAGTCTTTAAAATCAAAGCTTGAGGATAGGTTTAGTATCCCATTATCTTAATTTTTAAAAATTTATTATTGGGTTTTGTTTTTAGGAACATACCATAAATCATTTACTTTATCAACCCCTCCCTCAAGATCTGATTGAATGATACGGTCGATAATGTGTATTCCTTGAAGCGACATGTTTTCAAAGGTGTCAATTCCATTATTTGGAAAATTTTGTCTTGTTCTGTGAATATTGTACGAATTAGAAAATTTTCTGTCAAAAATTTCTTCAATCTTATCTTTACCAATCATAAAACCTATTAAACCTCCCCAGGTTGATGTAGGGTTGTCAGAATCCCATCCACACAAAGTCCCTATTTTAATAGTTTCTTTATAATCTCCTTCTCCATAAAACAAACTCACTAAACTTGCTGCAAAATTAATTCCAGCAGCAAAACAACCATTACAACCAAAATTTTTTGAAGTTATATCATAACCATCTTCTTGATTTACTTGATATCGGTAGTAGACAGAATCCCTTGCTTGTTCCCAAGGTATTTTTGAATTATATTTTTCTTTTACAAAATCATACATTTTTGATGCGTAAGAGTCTTTTGGAAGAACAACTCTTGATTTTTCAGCAATCCACATAATTTGATCTTTCATATTGAGACTTTGATCTACACTAGAAGCTAAGGAGTGCATAGTAACGTAAAACTCTGAAATCCAAGCAGCGTTTTCTCTAGCCGTTGTCCTAATTGGTAAATGTGAAAGTTTCAAAGCAAAATCTTCTCTGGATGGGGAGAATAGACCAAAAATTTCTGTTGTCAATTGGGCATCTATCATTTCATAAAACTCATTGAGTTCTGAACTACTGGTTTCAGGGGGAAAAACTCCATTTTTCATTAAATCAAAGGCCTTTTGGTTTGACACCCATAAATAATTTTGTTCCTCATGCTTAATGTGTTTCAACCATCCTTCTTGTATTGTTTTAGGTGTGAGAATATTAGAGTTTTGTGTTGTTAGAAATTGATACATGTATTCAATATCAGTATCGTCATCGGCTCCCCAAATTTCATCAGCTTCTTTGAAAACAAAATCTATTTTTTTTTCTGTCCTGGATGAAATACCTCCCCAATCTTTTCTTGTGTAAAAATCACCTGATTTTGAACCACCTACATTACCGATTTTATCATTTTCAGTTGAAAGCCCAGTCCAATTTGCTATGCATTGTCCAAGCCAAAATCCATATAATTTATCATAATAATTTGATCTAGAAATAATGATATCTGACTCATTTGGAGAATACTCTTTGTAATCAATCTTCTCAGAAAAGGGTACATTAACTGTCTCTTTTATAGATGTGGTACATGATGTTAGTAAAATAATAAATAAAAATGCAGGATTTTTCATTTTAAAAAACATTTGAATTATTTATTTAAATTTACAAATTAATCAATTCATTCATTTTGAGAAAAGTTGTATTTATTATATTACTTTTTACATTTTTTACTAACCAATCACAAACAAGAAAAAACATTGAAGCTTACAGGTTCATCAATCCTCCGAATATTGATGGAAAGTTAAATGAATCAGAGTGGAAAAAGATTACTCCTGCTGAGGGTTTTACATTTGTCAGACCCGAAACTAAAGCTGGAGAAAAACTTCCCGATGATTATAAATCAAAAGTGTATTTTGGATATGATAACAATGCTATTTATGTTGGAGCTCAATTAAATCATCCTAATCCAGAGAATATTCCAAGAGAGTTTGGACCTCGTGATATTGGGATTTTTAGTAAAAGTGAAGCGTTTTGGATCTCATTGGATACATATGATGATCGATCAAATTATTTTTCATTTTTTGTTACCAGCGCAGGTACAATTGCCGATTTGTTTCAATCTGGAGACAAAGGGGATGTAAATTATGACACTGTATTTGATGCAAAAATTGATATTAACGAAAATGGTTGGTCTCTTGAAATGTTTATCCCATACAGTGCTATTCGATTCCCTAAAAAAGACGTTCAAAACTGGGGCTTGAATTTTGTCAGAAGAGTAGTTGATTTCAACGGAGATTTTGTATGGAACCCTGTTGATAAAAGGGTGTTTAAATACCATGAGTCCATGGGGCTATTAAAAAATATAAAAAATATTGAACCTCCCATTAGATTGTTTTTTTATCCCTATTTGCAATCTTCGGTCAACACTCGTAAAGGTACATCTCCCAGCGCCTCATACTCTGCAGGACTTGATCTCAAATATGGTTTAAGTAATAGTTTCACATTTGACATGACGTTAATCCCAGATTTTGGTCAAATATCTTTTGACGATAGAGAATTAAATTTAAGTCCTTTTGAACAGCAGTTTAAGGAAAGAAGAGCGTTTTTTACAGAAGGTGCAGATTTATTCAAAAAAGCTGATGTTTCAAGGGGTTCTGGAAATTTTTTTTATAGTAGACGAATTGGACAATCAGTTCAGTTTAATGAATCAGATTTTATAAAAGATGGCGAGGAGTTAATTGATTACGATGAAAAGCCTGACTTGATTAATTCTGTAAAAATAACAGGGACAACAGATAGTAAATTAAGTATTGGGTTTTTAAATGCCATAACGGATAAGGCTTATGCCTACATCAAACAAAGTGATAATTCAGTAAGAAAAGAAATGATAAGTCCTTTAACAAATTTTAACGTCATCTCATTAAGCCAACAACTGTTAAATGACTATTCTTCTATTAGTTTTTTGAATTCAAATGTAAACAGATCTACTGGTTCGAATGCGAACAATTCATCTTTGATTTTTGACCTTTATGATAATAAAAGAGATTTTAATTTTAAATCCTCATTTTTTAATAGCTATGCTCCCAGAGTCTCAGAAAAAAATGGTTTTAGAGGCTCTTTAAATTTAGATGAACTAAGAGGAAGTTTTACGTTTGGTTTGGGTTGGTATGGTGTTGACCGGTATTATAATCAAAATGAGCTTGGAATTTATAACCAAACAAATGCTCAAAGATTTAATGCATCTATAAGATACAGAATGCTCAAAGAAACCAAAAAAATTAGAACTTACACAAGTTACTTGTTTTTTAACAATAGCTACAGATTTCATGATTTTATGAAAACCAATATTGGGTGGAGATTTGGTAATAATATTGAGACACAAAATCTAACCAAATTTGAGGCTGATTTCTATTACAACGGAACAAATAAAGACTTTTATGAACCTCGAGTTGAGGACAGATTTTTGCTTGAACCATCAAATTATGGCGCAAAACTTGGTTTTGACACCAATTTTCAAAATACTTTCTCTTACGGAATAGACTATGAAACCACAAATTTCAACAATAAACAGTTTAGTGAAAAAAAATATGAAACGACACTTAGACTAAGAACTAGATATAGAGTGACAGATAAGCTATCTTTTAAATCAACTTCAGAAATTGAAAGCACAAATGATGAAATAGGATATTTACAAAAAAGCAATGACAATATTTATTTTGGTATTAGAGATGTTAAATCCATTGAAAATTCAATTCAAGTGAGTTACAACATTGATAATTACAAGTCTTTATCTCTAAGACTAAGAAATTTTTGGAGTAGTGCAACTTATGATGAATTGCTATTCAATTTGATGGATAATGGTAAGCGAGAAATCGTTGATTATTCAATTTTGACAACAAACCCAAATACAAATTTTAATTTGTGGAATTTGGATTTGAAATTTGATTGGTGGTTTTCACCTGGAAGTACAATTTCTCTTAATTATAAAAATCAGATTTTTAACCGTGACAATCAATCAGGTCTTAATTATTACAAAAGTTTAAAAAATTTATTTGAATTGTCAATGGAACATCAATTGTCATTAAGAATCAATTATCTAATTGATTATGATAAGATTCGAAGAAAAAGCCGAAAAAAGTCCTAAATTAAATTTTTATTTACCACCTGGCGGACAGTATTTTTTTAAAAAATCAGTAAACATCAATTTGACATGCGGAAGAGCATCATCCTCTCTTATTGAATGCGACCTGTTGGGATAGGGGAGCATGTAAAAAATCTTTTTATGTTTGATTAATTCATTTGCTAACATTTCAGCATTTTGATAATGCACATTGTCGTCACCAGTCCCGTGTATGTACAATAGATTCCCTTTTAGATTTTTTGCATGAGTTATTGGAGAGCCATCTACGTAATCTTGATAACTTTCCTTGGGGTCACCCATATACCTCTCTTGGTATATGTTGTCGTAAGTCAGCTGATTAGCAACAGCAGCCACTGCTATTCCTGTGTGAAATATATCAGGATATTGAAACATACAATTAAGCGTAGCCGATCCACCTCCGCTCCAGCCATGTACTGCAACTCTAGATGTGTCAATAAAATCATATTTTTCAAAAACCGCTTTTGCACCCATTGCCATATCTCTTACATTAATTTTTCCAATATTTCTGTAGATTGCTTTTCTCCACTCACGTCCTTTGGGTGAAGGTGTTCCTCTTCCATCAAATGTGACGTAGACATATCCATCGTCACTCAAATTTCCATCATACAGTCTGTTGTAACCAGCACCAAATCTATTTTGCGCAGTCTGTCCTGCTGGCTCACTGTAAAAGTAAAAGAGAACAGGATATTTTTTGTTGGGATCTAAATTTTTTGGTTTTACAATCCATCCTTCCATTGTCACACCATCTTTCGTTGTGATCTCAAAAAACTCCAATGGGTTATTTTTTTTCAGCTTTGAATCGTACTTGTCAAGCATATTTTGATTATCGTTAACAAACTGATGTTCAGGAAGGGAAACGATTGCTTGCATCGGATAGGTATAATAGTTTGAAAAAGAATGGAAAGCAAAGTTTGCCTTGGTGCTGATTTGATAATTGTGAGAACCTTTTAAAATATTAGGGGTTACTTTTATTGCTTTTCCTCTTCCATTCACTGATGTTTTATAAAGATATCTTTCTGTAGGATTTTCTGGAGAAGCTATGAAATAGACCTCTTTGGTTTCGCTATCATAGGCCAATGGTTTTACAACATCATAATCTCCTTTTGTAACTAAGTATTCTTTTTGTTTTTTAATATTAAAACTATAGAGGTGCGACCAACCATCTTTTTCAGAAACGTATAGAAAATCTTTCCCATTATTTATAAATTTCCATCCTGCTTTTGCTTGATAAGGCCATGAAGCCCTGACATCAACCCAAGCATCATCTTTATCTTCCATTAATAGTTTAGATGTGCCTGTTTCAGAATTCGAAACAAAGATTTTACTATGATTTTGTTTTCTGTTCAAACGCTGAATCATTAGATTATTAGTGCCTGGTATCCATGTCATTCTGGGTAGATAGAATTCTTCTTCAGAATTTCCAACTTTCATCCATGTGGTTTTTCCAGATGGTAAATCAATGACACCAATTTTAACGGGTGTAACTGGTTCACCTACTTTTGGGTATTCAACTGGAATTGTGGAGGAATATATAGAGTCTGTATTATTGATCATGAAAAAATCTTTAACCTGATTTGCATCAACTTGCCAATAAGCGATTTTTGTACCATCCTCATTAAATAAAAACCCATCTCTACAACTGAACTCTTCTTCATAAACCCAATCGAAAGTACCATTAATCAATTTTTCAGTTCCCTCTGAACTTGTTAATTTTTTTACTGAACTGTCATCCAAACTCTCTAAAAATATATTGGCTCTTGTTGTACTGTTTCGGTTACTGTTTCCTGAATTTTCTTTTGAAACATAGGCAACGTAGTTTTCATCCGGAGAAAATTTTGCAAACATTAAGCTGGATGTTGGCATTTCCTTACCAATTTGTTGAATATTATTTTTTTCAAAATCATAGACAAAATAATCCCCCCTGGTTCTGTATCTCCAAACCTTTACGGAATTTGTAAAAAGCAGAACTTTGTTTTTACTATTTGAGAACACAAAAGATTCAATATTGAGGTTTTTTGTCTTTAGGGCGGATAAAATAATTTGATCAGTTTCCCCTGACGCACTTACCAGTATAATGTTGTTGTTTTTAATTGTGTAATAACCGGATTCGTCTTCATTCCAAGGCACATCACTTTGGAGCAATTGTGCGTTGAGATTTATTGAAGTAAAAATTAATAAAATCGAAAAGACTTTGAACAGGTATTTATGCATTTCAGTGTTTTTGGAATTATGAGTCTAATATAGTTAATAATAAAAAAAATAAATACAGTTAATTCACCTTCTTTGAATTGTTTTAAACCTAAGATATTTTTGGTAATTTTTTCTAAAAAAAAATTAACTTTATGTTAATTAAAAATCATTTTGTATGGATTGTAATTGTAAAATTTGTAAATGTGTGAAGTCTTGTGACTGCTCTTGTTGTTCATGTTAAGGTTTAAAATTGATTATAAACACATCATAACCGAAATTACACTTGTAACAGTAGGTATTTTAATTGCCATCCAGATTGACACTTGGTACAATGAGAGGGTAGAGCAACAAGAAATAGACAAGTATTTGATTTCGATTCAGGAAGAGTTCGAAATTGAAATGATCTGGCAAAAAGATAATAAGATGTATTCTCTTAAACAGCAAAGGCAATGGTTAGATTATCTTTCTAGATGGCTTATTAATCAAGAAAAAGATTCCCTTGGTTGGATTGTTGCCTACTCTGGAACTCTAAAAAATAATTATGGTGTGGATTTTTATGACTTTCCAATTCTTGATGAATTTATTCAATTGGATTATTTGAATAAAATTCAGGACGACAGTTTAAGACTATGGTTAAAGGAATATAATAAAATTCAAGGATATGCCCAGGTTGCTTGGGATCACACAGTGGAACGAACCAACAATATAATTACACCATTTCTAGTCAAAAATTTCACATACATGGATATTTATGATTCTAGAACTGAGAAAACTGATGCTATTGAAATTCCAAAAAACTTGAGAAAAAAGTATAAAATTTTATATGATAACCCTGAATTCTTAAACATAGTGGCTCTCAAGACGGAAACTGTTGATAATGACATCCTTGTTCTAGAGGATGCAATAGAAAGCTTTAAGCATATTCTTAGAAACATAAAAAGATACAATGAAGAAAAATCTCCTAAGTCTTGGAATGTTAAAGAAGAATCCGGAGAAAATAACCAAAGTGCAAGTATTCAATAATTCTTTTATAATATCATGATGTTAAAGATTTTAAATTACACATTCCTGTTTTGTTCTGTTTTTTTTTCCATCGTTTTATTGTGGTTGGGAATTTTTAATTATTTAAGCATTGTTTTGATGGCGCTTTATGTAAATTCTATAATATTACTATCAGTAAAAGACATAAATTATATTGTTCGAAACTCAATGATTTTAATTTCCACAGTTATTTTTTTGTATCTGATTTATCTTATTTACATACATCTGGGTTTGGGACAAATTAATTCTCAATTTTCTGCATAATAGAAATAAGTGAAAAAAATTAAACAAGATCTGAATGTCTTTGGACATAAAATTGAGAAATGTAGTTTGGAACCATTAACTGGGGCATACAGAGATGGTTGTTGTAACACGGGACCTGATGATTATGGAACACACTCAGTTTGTGCCGTTGTTGACAACAAGTTTTTAAAATATTCAAGGGAAATGGGAAATGATCTCACAATTGATGATCCAAGGTATAATTTCAAAGGATTGAAAGCTGGAGACAAATGGTGTTTGTGTGTATCCAGATGGATTCAAGCCTACAACGCTGGTTGTGCTCCAAAAGTTATACTTGAATCAACAAATATTAAAACACTTGATTACATAAACTTAAAGGCTCTTTCTAAGTTCAAATATTAATGCAACTGGCTTATTATGTGCCAAACGTATTGTTAGAGAAGAATAATATTAATATACTAATGAAAGTCTCAAAAAAAACATATTTATTAGATTAAATTCTAAGTACATGTCAATTTCTCATTTTTTTGGTTTTTTCGTTGGTTTAATTGTATGATTTTAAACTTTATTATTAGATTTAAAAAATGAAAAATAAAATAATAATCACATTGATCGTGATCATCTCAATTCTCGGATTTTCTTGCAATAAAAGTGAAGAAAGTAAAATGTCAATTGTTGAAGGCGTTTATGATAACCTACATGCACCTGAGGGAGGTGATTTTGTTAAATTAAAATTTATTGTAGGCGATACACCAGCAACAATTACCGATTCTGAAAAAAGTTGGGATATTGCTTTTAGAGGAACCATGATTATTGTCAACGGTGGTGTGAAAACAGGAAGTGGTAATGAGCCAGAAAGATTACAAGATATTGGTTTTTCTGCCTTCATTGATATTTTAAATAAAAATTATGATGCTGTTTCTGAATCACCATATTTAAAAAGTGCCGATAATTGGGATAAAGCCGGACAACCTAAAATACCAAATATTTCTGGACAAGGATGGTTTGAGGATGACGGCACCTACATTACACCGTTAAAAGACAAAACTATTGTTCTTAAAACCATTGATAACTATTATGTTAAAATTGGAATGTATAGTTATTACAAAGATGCTCTTCCGGAAACTACGGACGATCCAGCGTATTACAGCTTCAAATACTCATTTAACCCAAATTATGGAATTTCAACATTAGATGATTAACTAATAGATGTTACAAGGATGGTGTTTCTGAATTAGTAATCAGTTATGGCACTAATTAACCTTTTTTCTTGTTGATTATGCCATTGAACCTGATAAGTTGTGCCCAAAATGGTATCAACCATCAAAAACTCATAAATGTTATTAGTAGGGAATAGTTCGAATCTACCATTTTGAGCCACCCTAAAGTTTTTCATAACGTCTGAAAAATCGGTAACTTTTTCAAAAGTAGAATCAGTTTTATTAGAGATAAAATCAATTTTTGACGCAATTTCTTCTCCCGTTTCAACACCAATCTCTACCTGCCAAACTTCTCCCGTAGCTGAGTCCAGTTTAAGCGAAACCTCTTTGTTTTCAGTAGGGTAAACCTTGTACTTTGGAATTTTACACTCTTGAGCAAAAGAAAAAATTGGGATAATAAATAGAAGGACAATTAAATTTTTCATTATTCAAATATAATAAAAAAAAGAGCGGTATTATTACCGCTCTTTTACACAAAATATATGTTGATTTTATTTATTCCATACTAGTTGACATTTCGGGTCTAAATTCAAGCGTTTCTATAATTTGACCACGGTAATCTCTTTCAGCTTTATTTGCTTTTGTTCTGTCGTAATCAATAGCTCTCCAGCCAAACATTTTATTATATTCCTCTTCATACTTGAAGTTTTCAGTTGCATATGTCCCCATGGGAGTTCCATGTGAATCATAGGGTTCTACAACATGAATTTCCCACTCAGCTCCTGAAACTACATAAAATACACCTCTAATTCCAGTGTAACCATGAGCTTTTTTAAGTTTAGTGTCATTTCTCATGAAATCGAACCAATCACGTGAATTTTCATTATTAAATCGGTAAGTACTGAATTTGACATATTTTTTTGGTGCCTCAGAGTTATCCCAGTTATAAGAAAAGTCATTAATTCGTGCTGTTCTTATATTCCCTACTTGACTTTTAACATATGGCATTACATTTTTTTCCCAGTAAGCATATTCATCTGAATCTGAACTGGTGTTAAAAAAATCGGCACTTTTAGGGCCAATAACTCTCATGTACTTTCCAGAATCTGGTCCTGTAACAATACTAAAAGTTAAAATAGCGGTATCAGTTGTGTTATTAAACTTTTTTGTTTTTTTAGTAACAGCTTCTTGAAAATCTTTAGACATTCCTTCTTTTGCTTCCCATCTGTTTAATTGCCAATATTCAGCATTCGGATTATTTTGTGCAAACATTAAAAGAGGTGCAAGAGATAATATAAATAATAAGTATTTTTTCATTTTAAATAGTTTTGGTTAATTAAACCTAAATATAAAAAATACTTATCAGAATGTTTTATTAATTTAAAAAAATTGTTAGTTTAATATATATTAGACATTAACAAATGACAATTTAAAATTATGCGATGAATAATAAATTTATCATGATCATAACTTCAATCTTTGTGATCATATCATGTTCTACAAACAATAAGCAAAATAATGATAGCCCCAATATTGTATTTATCATTGCTGATGATGCATCATGGAAACATTTTGGTGTATACGGCTGTGAAGATTTAAAAACTCCAAACATAGATAAAATGGCATCGCAAGGGGTTTTGTTTCAAAACGCTTTTGTTAGTACACCATCATGTACAGCATCAAGAGGATCTATTTTAACAGGTAAAAATGGTTTTGAATTAGAAGACGGAATATTATTGGGAGGCTATCTTCCAAAAAAATTCAAAACCTACACTGAGGTTTTAAAAGAGGCTGGTTATAAGGTAGGTGCAACGGGAAAAGGGTGGGGGCCTGGGACGCTATTTGGTCGTGATGTAAATCCAGCTGGCTCACCACATAATTATTTACAGGAAAATCGATACGAGGATTTATTTTGTGAAAACTCAATTTCTCCAACCAATTATGCAGCAAATTTCAATAATTTTTTATTTGAGCGAGAAGAAGATCAACCTTTTGTGTTTTGGGTCGGAGCTCATGAACCTCACAGACCCTACACAAATGGATTAGCTGCCACACAAAATATTAATATAAATGAAATTACTATTCCTGGGTTTTACCCCGATACTAAAGATGTTAGAACAGAGCTAGCTGAGTATTTTGCTGAAATTCAACATTTGGATTATCAAGTTGGACAAGTATATGAAGTTTTAAAAAAACATAATCAGTTGAACAATACAATGGTAGTTTTTAGTTCAGATAACGGCATGCCTTTCCCTAGGTCAAAATCCAATTTATATGAATATGGTATACATATGCCTTTAATTGTTACTTGGGGAAACCAAATCAAAAAAAATCGAAAAATACTTGATTTGATTTCACTTACAGATTTGGCTCCAACTTTTATAGATGCTGCAGGTTTGACAGTGCCCTCTAGCATGTCCGGAAAAAGTTTCTTGGACATACTAAAATCCAATCAAGATGGTGAAGTTAGGAGTGATGACAGAAAGGTTTTTTCAGGTATTGAGAGACATGGTGCTTCATCTGTTTATCCCTCCAGAACAATTAGATCTAAAGATTATCAATTAATATGGAACGCAATTCCAGAAAATCTTCCGATTGCGGTTGACGGAGGACCTATTCGTGATGAGTTGATCGAGAGCAAAGAAAAAAAACCTTACTATTACAAAATTACTATGGATAGGCGTCCAGAATTTGAGTTGTATGATGTCCAAAATGATCCTTTTTCTCTAAATAATTTAGTAAAAAGTGATAAACACCAAACTGTAATGCAAAGTTTAAAAAAGGAACTCTTTGACTATCTAGAATTAAGACAGGATCCAAGAGTAACGGGTAAATCTGATATATGGGAATATTCTCCAGCTTTTATTCTATGGAATGGAGAAAAAGGCTCTGGAGTAAACTATTCCCCATTTGCTCAAGGTCAAGATATACCTGAGAAGCGTTTGAAAAAAATGTTAATTGAATATTATCAAAAAAATGGTTTTGAACAGGAATTCGTTGATAAAGTTTTAAAAAGATTAGAGGCTAACTTATAGTAAAAAAAACCCTGCATTTCGCAGGGTTTAAATTTCAATTTTTAAAAAGATTAATTATTCTGGCATCACAACAGAGCTTATTACGTGAATAACTCCATTAGATCCTGCAACATCAGTTGCAATAATTTCACTCATATTACCTTGAGAATCTTCTAAATAAATTTTTCCATCTTTACTTATAGCGGTAATAGTTTGACCGTTTAATGCTGTAAGTTCAACCTTTCCATATCCCGCTTTTAAGGCACTAGCAACATCACTTGCCATAAGTTTGCCAGAAACTACATGATAAGTTAGTATGTTTGATAATGCTTTTACGTTCTCAGGTTTTAATAAATTTCCTAAGGTCCCAGCATCTATCTTAGAAAACGCTTCGTTGTTTGGAGCAAAGACAGTAAATGGTCCTTCGCCAGACAGTGCACCGACTAAATCGGCTGCTTTTAAAGCAGTAACTAAAGTTGAAAAATCTTTATTTGATACTGCCGCTTCAACTATAGTCTGAGAATAAACCCCGATACTAAAAGAAAAAGCTATAAATGTTAATATAATTTTTTTCATAATTTTTATTTGAATTCAGGATTGTGCAATAACGATGCCATAAATTTCCTTTTTTCAAATAAAGAGTCTGGTAAATGGATATTCGCACTGAAATTCACGATCACATAGTTCCCAGCAATAAAAAAATTAAATTTTAAAGTGGTTCACTCTAATCAATTTCAACTATTTTTTTCTTGTGTAGCTTTGTTTCAGCTAATAAATCACTGTGGTATTCTTGAAAGTCATAAATTAAACCATTTTTAAATTTAAAGACCATAGCGTAATTATTATTATATTCTCCATTAACACCAACTGCATCGTGACCCTTTACTAAAAAAACAACATCATCTCCTCCGTCAATTTTTCGAATAATTTCCAATCTAATTCCATTTGGTAAAACAGCTGGAATATCTTTTTTAATCCATTCACTTATGTATGTATCTTTGTTGTAGGATTTACAAATCTCACATATACCCATAAATTTGAAAGTGAAATCGTCGTGTAGTAATTCTTTGGCTAGGTCCGGATTTGTAAAAACAAGTTCAAAAAACTTATCAATTTTAGCAACGTTTTGACTGTGAAGAAAAAAACCACAATTTAAAACAAAAAATAAAATTAACTTTTTCATATTAAATAATTTATTTAAGCTAATATAACAAATACTTAATCTTATTTATACAATTTCTTTAACTTAGGTATTATGAAAAAACTCCCTTTGTTATTAGTATTTATTTAATGAATTTAAATTAATTTTATTTAATGATGGAAACCATTGATTACATTTTTATATTTTGCTGCATACTTGGCCTTTGTGCAATGTTGGTTTTAATAATACATCCCTTAATTCCCAAAGAAGCGTTGTTTGAGAGCAAAGAAATTAATATTAAAAGAGGAAAGATAATTGGTTCTGTAATTGGTATAATTATCGGAATTTTTCTCAGTTATTATTTATGGGTAAATGATCATTTGGATTTTTTTCTATAGCAACATACGATATGAAAAAACTCTTTTTACTATTGCTATTTATTCCACTTTTTTCTTTTGGGCAAGAAGAAGAAATTACCCTTAAAACGAAATCAGGAGATATTAAAGGTTCTTTATTAATGCCTTCTGTTTCAGTAAAAGTACCAGTAGTATTGATAATTGCAGGTTCAGGACCAACCGATAGGAATGGTAATAATCCAATGATGACGAATAACTCTCTGCTGATGCTTGCAAATGAATTAAAAAAAAATGGTATCGCATCAGTAAGATATGATAAAAGAGGAATTGGAGAAAGCACGAGCTCAGGTTTGCAAGAAAGTGATTTAAGGTTTGAAAATTATGTGGACGATGTTAAGGATTGGATTGAGTTATTAAATGAAAATAATAGGTTTTCTGATATTATTGTACTTGGTCACAGTGAGGGGGCATTAATCGGTATGATTGCATCACAGAAAAACGAAGTGAAAAAGTTTGTATCTGTTGCAGGAGCTGGAATTTCGGCCGGTGATATAATTCGTGAGCAATTGAAAGCTCAACCTGCAGTTGTTTTAAATCAATCTTTACCGATTATTGAAAAACTTGAGAATGGAGAAAGGGTGGAAAATGTACCACAAATGCTTTATCCTCTTTTTCGTCCTAGTGTACAACCTTATATGATTTCTTGGTTCAAATATAATCCTCAAATAGAAATGGCTAAATTGAATAAACCTGTATTGATTATACAAGGAACTACAGATATTCAAGTAAGTGTTTCAGACGCAGATAAATTGGCATCAGCAAATAAGAAATCACAAAAAAAAATAATTGAAGGAATGAATCACATATTAAAACAAGCTGAGCTTGATAGGCAAAAGAATATTCAAACTTATTCAATGCCAGATTTACCTTTGAAAAAAGAACTAATAAAATTTATTGTAGAATTTATTGAAGAATGAAAAAACTCCTTCTACTAATACTTTTTATTCCAATTGTTTCTGTTGGTCAAGATGAAGTTATAGTTATCGTAGAATTAATAAAAAATAAAAATAAATCACAGAAAGATTTAAAAGATTTCACTGAAAAATATAGTAATTATGTTAAAAGTACTGAACCCAACACATTAGGATGGTCATATAACGATGCAGGAGATAAAATAATTTTAATTGAAAGATATAAAAATGAAGATGCCAACATAATTACAGCAAAAAACATTTCTCCAAACGGAAATCGATTTAAACTTTTACAAGAATCTTTTGATTTTTACACTTTAAAAAAAGTAACTGTCACCGGTGGGTACACTCAAAAACTTATAGATTTTAATAAAGTCACTGCGGAAAAAGTAGGGTTTACAGTACCATTTGAATATTATCCTCTCATTAGTGGATACAGTAAAAATAAATAGTGAAAAAAATAGAATTTTAATTTATATTGAAAGAAAGTGATATACATCCTCTTTTTGGTGACTTATTAAAAGGGGAGCCATATGTTTTTGATTTTTCATCAAAAAACCCTAAAACTCTTAATTATAATCTTAATAATTTTCAGGAATTTAATGATGCTATTTTTAATGAATTAAAAAATTCAGGTTTGAAATGGGGGATTGGAAAATATTTAGAGGAAAGAAGAAATATCTTAAGAGGATCCATTAACATAATAAATGAAAAACGAATCTATCATCTTGGATTGGATATTATTGTTCCGTTCAATTCTGTAATATTTTGCCCTCTAGATGGTTATGTTTATAAGCTTGGTAAGGAAACTCAAAAAGGGAATTACGGTGGTTATTTAATACTGAAACATAAAATAAAAAATCAAATATTTTATTCATTATATGGACATCTTAAAACACCCCATAAGGTTAGACTTGGGGATAAAGTTTCTTCTGGTCAAAAATTAGGAAGAATTGGTAAAGAAAGTGATAGTGGGGGGTGGTTTTGTCATCTACATTTACAAGTAATAACCCAAAAAGCTATGAATGAAGGATATTCAGAATGGGGGTATATTTCTGAGAAGCTTCTCTCAAACGTTGAAGAGTATTTTCCTAATCCTAATTTTTTATTTAAATGGTAATTTCTTCTTCTTACCCAAAAGAAAAAAATAGAATAAACAGTAATAGTAGAATTAGTTTTTTCATTTTTTCTTTTTAAGAATTATCGTTGCTGTTTACCTCATATATTCGATTCTTATCAAATAAATCATAGTTTTGAAATAATAAGATAATTTCACTGAGATAAAGTTTTGTGCATAAAGTCTTTTGCAAATTTAAAAGATTTATTTCTCGCATTTTTGTTTCCTCCAATAGTTACTCCCCTTTCAACACAGAAAAGAAATCCTATTTTTTGCAAAAAAGGATTTGTCATAGGAATATTTAGATAATTCATCAAAATATCACCATCTGTATTTACATCAAACATACAATCCTTAAAGCTATATCCATTTTCATTAAACTCTAATTCTCCTTCTCTGTCAAAACCGTGATGCGAGTTTTCATAAATTGTAATATTTACATTAGATTTAGCTAGTTTTTTTACAAATTCATCACAAGGTTTAGCAGGAGTCCAGTCATCAAGTTCGCCGATTAAAATATGTATTGGAGAATCACTAAAGTACATTTCTTCAAAATCAAAAAAACAAGGAGGGTAAAAAGCTAAATGAGATGCAAAGTTTACTGATTGTCCTAAGGCTTTAATTATTGGTTTCCACGCAGAAAACAATGTAACACCTCCACCTAAGCTCCAACCAGTAATTGAAATTTTATCTTTATCTATCGAAGGGTGTTTTGATAATTTCTCTAACGCTTTATATGCATCAAATACCATTGCTGCTACAGTTACTTGATTTTGTTTTCCAACAGTCGACTCAATATTTCTGCTTTTAAAACTATTTAGTTCGAAAGTAGCATATCCTAAATCTTGATACATTTTTAAATAGTCATAATGGTGATTTTTCCATCCCTCACTTCCAGCAACTCCAATAATCAATGGATATTTTTTTTTCGGGTATAAAGTATCTGTAGGAACTACTAATTGACCAAACACATCCTGCTTTTGAACTTCAGAATTTGATATAATTTCGCTAAAACTGTAAAGGTTTGAGCTTGTGAAAATAATTTTTTCTGAAATGCTTTGCGACCAAGTTAAATAAGTAAAGAAGAAAAATATAAAGAAATAAAATGATCTTAAGTTATTCATTTTTAAAATTTAATTAATTTTTTCAATTACACTTGTAATATTATTAAAGTTGATCTCATCACCAACTTTTTTTCCTAGATATTCTTTAGCTATTGGTGTTTTTGGAGATACACAATAAATTATGTTTGATTCATTCTCATATAATTTACAGGATACAGAAATGAAATAATTACTATTATTTGTATAAACTATTGAACCCCAAGAGACTTTAGAATTATTTACTTTAATAGATTTTATTGAAAGTAGTTGTTTTTTTAGATTTTCAATTTCTTTAATTTGTCTACTGTTTTTTTCTCTTTCAATTTGAATCATTGCTCTCGAGGTTTCATATTTATCTCCAGAACTACTTTTTGTTTCTTCATTTAAAGATTTTAACAATTCTTTATCAGTTTTTAAATAATTCTTTAATTTAAAATTTATGTTGTTTTCACAATGATCAAATAACAAATCTCGTGTGCTTTTCATTTAGAAGATTTATAAAATCCAAGTTCTGAAACTAAAGGTATGTCCTTTGAATCAAGGAATAAACAGTAATAGTACAATTAGTTTAATAATAATCTTTGTTAATAAAACAAAATTAATGAGCTTAAATTATTTGTGGTCAATTATAATTAATTTTTACGTTAATTTTTAAAACTGCTAAATACCAAAACATAAAAAACCCCTCAGTTGATTACTGTTTACTACAATGTAGCTTTTTGCTTCACCATACAGAAGGGTTTAGTTAACTGGTTTGTGTATTAGTTTTTTCATTTGTTTTTATTTATTTCTAAGATGTCTGTCCCATAG
>Ga0209036_1000207_pt1 | contig 24515 bp, 18 predicted proteins | sample MarorgKNORR_S2LV_3_FD_188222 | JGI IMG/M metagenome (GOLD analysis project Ga0209036, IMG submission 188222) | Marine microbial communities from the Southern Atlantic Ocean, analyzing organic carbon cycling - DCM_A/KNORR_S2/LV (SPAdes) (version 2) | ecosystem: Environmental > Aquatic > Marine >... | reverse complement strand
ATAATCCAAAAGGGGTGTTAATAGATACCTCGGTTTTAAAGTCACTTCCAGCAAGAGAATACAAAGCCGGGCTTGCGGAAATTGTGAAATATGGATTGATAAAGAATAAATTTCTCTTCTCTCTTCTAAAAGATAATCCTCAAAAAATCATGTTAATGAATAAGAATCTGATCGAAGATATAATTTTTGAATCCATAAAAACTAAGGCTGAAATTGTTTCAAAAGACGAAAAAGAAAATGGTATCAGGGCATTATTAAACTTTGGACATACTTTCGGTCATGCTATTGAAGCCCATGGAAAGTATAAAAAAATTCTCCATGGAGAGGCAGTAGCTAAGGGAATGTTTATTGCCTCTAAAATTTCGTATTTAGAAGGCCATATTTCTAAAAAATATTTAAAAGTTATCAAAGATTTATTAGATACCTACGAATTTGATCTTTCTGTCAGTCAGTATCAATACAGGGATCTTAAACCTTTTATATTTAGGGATAAAAAGATTAAATTGGGAAGATTAAATTTAGTACTTTTAGGCGGGCCGTCAAAAGCGATAATTACTAGCTCTTTTGACTCAAATAATCTTAAAAAAAGTTTAGCTAATTAGGCAGCGTTTGCTGTGGTTGCTTTCAATAAATCCTGAATATTTAGTGCAGCTGGTGAAACAAGCCAAAATGAGGGCTCATATCTGTCAAATTCATCCAGAATTAACTTAGCCCTTTCGCTTTTTGTTTCTTTTATGTGGCGAGCAATTATTTGTTTTAAAAATTTCCTATGAGATTCCATCTCTTCACTAACAATTCTTTCTAAATTAACTAAACTACGGTTGCATCGATCAAAAAATCTTCTATTCGTGTCAAGCACGTAAGCAAAACCTCCAGTCATTCCAGCTCCAAAGTTTGAGCCCACATCTCCTAAAACAGTTACGTGACCTCCTGTCATATATTCACAACAATGATCTCCGGCACCTTCAATAACTGCGGTCGCGCCTGAATTTCTAACAGCGAATCTTTCTCCAACCAAACCTCCTACATATAACTCTCCACCAGTTGCACCATAAAGCGCTGTATTTCCAGCCAATACAGCCGGTGAATCTTTTGATGCATACTCTCCTGTACTTGAAATCACAATCTTGCCTCCGTTCATGCCTTTGCCGACATAATCATTCGCATCACCATTTAATCTAAGGTTAAGTCCTGTTGCATTCCATGCTCCAAAACTTTGTCCAGCTGAGCCAGTAAAGTTAATATTTTGTTTTTGCTTACAACCTTCTTCGCCATACAACGAAGCGATGAGGCCAGAAACTTGAGCCCCTACAGATCGATCACGATTAGTAATTGCGTACGAAAACTCTGAAGATTTATTCTTAGAAATTGATGATTTTAAATCTTTAAGCATCTTTCTATTTAAATCTGCTTTGTCCCAAGGATCATTAGACGGAGTATTACAAAAATGAGGAGCTTTAGATTTTCTATCAGAGAATAAAATAGGAGATAGATCAATATTTTTTGTAGAAGGATCCAATTGAGTTATATCTTTTAAATATTGAGTCTGTCCGATTATTGACTCTAAATTAGTGACGCCTAAATTAGAAAGAATTTCTTGGACCTCATTTGCAATAAACGTAAAGTAATTTATTACTCTTTCCTTTTCACCAACGTAATGATGATCAATAATATCTCTTCGTTGAGTTGCAACGCCAGTAGCACAATTATTTAAATGACAAATTCTTAAATACTTACATCCCATGGCAATCATTGGGCCTGTTCCAAATCCAAATGATTCTGCGCCAAGTATTGCTGCTTTGACAACATCCATACCTGTTTTTAGACCGCCGTCAGCTTGCAATCTAACCTTATGTCTTAAATTACTTGCTCTAAGTGCTTGGTGTGCCTCTGATAAACCTAGTTCCCATGGAGATCCTGCATACCTTATAGAGGATAATGGACTTGCGCCAGTTCCACCGTCATGGCCAGAAATTGTAATTAGATCTGCATAAGCTTTTGCAACTCCAGCTGCAATTGTTCCAACTCCTGGTTCTGATACCAACTTTACAGAGACTAGTGCATGAGAATTAACCTGTTTGAGATCAAAAATCAATTGAGCTAAATCTTCAATCGAGTAGATATCATGATGAGGTGGTGGAGAAATTAGAGTAATTCCAGGTGTTGAATATCTCAACTTTGCAATAAGTGGATTAACCTTTCCTCCAGGTAATTGGCCGCCCTCTCCTGGTTTAGCGCCCTGTGCAATCTTAATTTGTAAGACCTCTGCATTAACTAGATATTCTGGAGTCACGCCAAAACGACCAGAAGCAACTTGTTTAATTTTCGACATTTTAGAAGTTCCGTATCTCTCCTTAGCCTCACCACCCTCTCCAGAATTAGATCTTGCTCCCATGCTATTCATTGCTTCAGCAAGGGTTTCATGAGCATCTGGTGATAAAGCACCAAGACTCATTCCAGCAGAATCAAATTTTTTTAATAATTGGCTAATTTCAGCAGGTTTAACTTTTTTAACCTTTTTCGGATAATTGATCTCTAGTAAATCTCTCAGCATTGCAGGTGGCCGATGATTTACTAAATTAGCATACTCCTCATAGGCATCTTTAGATCCTGTTTTGACTGCTTCTTGCAACTTTTTAACTACCTCAGGATTATATGCATGATACTCACCTCCATGAACGAATTTAAGCAATCCTCCAAGGCCTATTTCGCTAACATTGGAGTCAGCATATTCTTTTAAAGATCTCATTTCACGATCTAAATCTTCAAATGTTTTTCCACCAACTCTGCTCACTGTATTAGTAAATGAATAATTTACAATATCAGCATTGAGGCCAACAATCTCATGCAATTGAGACCCTCGATAACTTGAAATCGTTGAAATACCTATTTTAGAAATAATTTTTAGAAGGCCTTTATTAATTCCTTTTCTGTACTTAGCGCAATTTGCTGTTGGACTACCCTTTAACTCTTTGCGATGTGTTAAATCTAAAATAGTTTGAAATGCAAGCCATGGATATACAGCAGTTGCACCAAAACTCAATAAGCATGCAATTTGATGAGTATCTCTAGCTGTTGCTGAGCTAACAATTAAGTTTGCATTAGATCTTAAGCCTATTCTTACTAATTCTTGATGAATGCAGCCGATTGCAAGCAAAGCATTAATTGAAAGTTTATTGCCTTCTGGTAAATTTTCGTTTAAGTGGATAATCACATCGCCTTTTTCAACAGAAGAAACAACTTTAGCGGTTAATGCAGCAAGAGCATCCTTAAGGTTTGATTTAGGAGAATAATGAAGATCAAAAGTTTTTGCAGGAAAATATGTGTTTTTAAGTAATGATGAGAGTTTCTTATGAGATAAAACTGGAGATGTGCTTACAATCCTTTTTGCATGTTCCTGAGTTTCCTCAAAAATATTTAATTCAGGACCAAAACAAGCCTCTAAAGACATAACGCTGGTTTCTCTTAACGAGTCAATGGGTGGATTAGTGACCTGAGCAAATTGTTGTCTAAAATAATCATATATCGATCTTGGCATTGAACTAAGCATTGCAAGAGCAGTATCATCTCCCATTGAGCCAGTTCCCTCTAGGCCATCCAATGCAAGAGGCTTAATCACTGAGACTCTTTCTTCATTGAACAAAGAAAAAAGCTTGGCAGACTTTATCAGATCTGAATGAGGAATTTTCTTTATGCCCGGACCCTCAAAAGCATCAAGCGTTGATTCAAGGTATACAGCAGATTTTTTTAACCAATCTCTATAGGGTTTATTTTTTTTGAGCTTTTCATCAATAATTTTTTGATCAAGAATTTCTCCTGAATCACTATTTACTGCAAAAATTCCCCCGGGGCTTAAGCGTCCTTTTTGTAAAATTTCATCATCCTCAACTGGATATATTCCAGTTTCTGAAGCAACAGTGATCATGCCATTTTTCAAAATTTGATATCTAGAGGGCCTTAGTCCATTTCTATCTAGGACACATATTGCCCATTCACCATCAGACATGACAATACCTGCTGGACCATCCCAAGCCTCCATATGCATAGAATTATATTCATGAAAAGCTCTAACATCGGGATCCATAGTATGAATGTTCTGCCATGCCGGTGGCAAAACCATTCTTATGGACCTAAAGAAATTTATTCCACCTTTTACTAAGAGCTCAATCATGTTATCCAGGGAAGATGAATCTGAGCCGGTTTCATTTACTAAAGATTTGAAATCACCTATGCCTGGAATAAGAGGAGTGGAGAATTTAGATGCGCGAGCTTTTACCCAGTTTCTATTCCCTCTGATAGCATTAATCTCTCCATTATGAGCAAGTAATCTAAAAGGTTGCGCTAAGTGCCATCTGGGTTGAGTATTTGTTGAAAATCTCTGATGAAAAAGACAAATCTTTGCAGTAAATGATTTTTTATCTATGTCTAGATAAAACTTACTTATTGCATCTGGCAACATGAGTCCTTTATAAACAATCGTCTGACTCGACATACTACATATATATAACTTTTCTTCATCGTTATAGATCTCTTCGATCTTCTTGCGAGCTTGTAAAAGACAAGATTCAAATCTTTCTTTGTTAAAATCTCTTGAAGTTGGAACTATGAAAATTTGATTAATTTTTGGCAGTGATTCCAGTGCAATCTCGCCCAGAACTGATTCGTTGATCGGCACTCTTCTTTTACAAACAAATGATAGATTCTCTGATTTAAGAATTGAGATAATAGTATCTTGATCTTTTTTCAATGCATGAGATGTAAATATTTGTGCAACTCCAAACAATTCGGGCAGTTCTATGCTGAATTCTTTTTTAATTCTTTTTTGAAAAAATTTCCGATTCAAATCAAATAAAAGGCCGCAACCATCGCCTGTTTTTCCATCTGAACCTATTGCACCTCTGTGAGTCATACTGGTAAGACCAGCAATTGAGCCTTTAACTACATCTCTTAAGCGTTCACCATTTCGATTAACAATAAGACCGAAACCACAATTATCTTTTGCTTGTGATTCAGAATATAGCGATGATGTTTTAATTTGTTGTGGCATAAAAATATACATATTAACACAAAAATGTCATACTATGTCATACATACCACGCACAAACCTTAATTTTATGAGCATGAAGAATAAACAATATAAGATTGATAAAGGACTCATGCTATTTACCCAACCTCGCTCGCCATTTTTTTACGGAAAAATTAGATTAAATAGAAAATACGTAACGAAGTCTTTTGCACCAATAACTGACTTAGATGAAGCAAAAGCTATGTTATTTGATTGGCAGAAAGAGCTTCTTAGCAAAAGTACTATCTCCGTTTCAACTGTTCCCTCCTCAGATAATTTTAAATCGCGATCAGAATATGTTGAGCATGTTCCTATCGAAAATGATTTTCAATTTTTAGAAGTTGGCAGGTTTGATCCTAATAAAAAAAATATTGAAGAAAGAAAAATAAATTTTGTTGAGATATATGGTGACTACAACCAGTCAGAAGCATCTAATCAATCTCATAGATGCTTAGATTGTGGTAATCCATATTGCGAATGGAAATGTCCGGTCCATAATTATATTCCTGATTGGCTTAAACTAGTTAATGAAGGCAATATTTGGGAGGCTGCTGATTTATGTCATCAAACAAATTCACTTCCAGAAATGTGTGGAAGAGTTTGTCCTCAAGATCGCCTATGTGAAGGAGCCTGTACATTAAATGATGGTTTTGGCGCAGTGAGTATAGGTAATATTGAAAAATTTATTACCGACAAAGCTATTGATATGGGTTGGAAACCTGACCTTAGTAACAGAATTTGGACTAACAAAAAGGTTGCAATTGTTGGGGCTGGACCTGCTGGGATAGGTTGTGCAGATATCCTTATTAGGGCAGGAATTCATTGCGATGTTTTTGATAAGCAAGCAGAAATAGGTGGTCTCCTGACATTTGGAATTCCTGAGTTTAAGTTAGAAAAAAGTGTCGTACGCAGAAGAAGAAAAATTCTTGAAGAAATGGGAATTAAATTCCATTTGAAAAAAGAAATTGGAAAGGACATTCCCTTGAAAAAATTATTTGATAAATATGATGCTATTTTTCTAGGCATGGGAACCTATACTTCACTTGAAGGAGGCTTCCAAGGTGAGAACTTGCCCCAAGTGCATAAAGCAATTGACTACTTAATCGGTAATACAAATCATCTATTAAAGTTTAAACAAAAAGATTCCGACTATATTAATTTTAAAAATAAGGATGTGGTTATCTTGGGTGGCGGAGATACTGCTATGGATTGCAATAGAACTGCTATTAGACAAGGAGCTAAATCTGTTACTTGCCTTTACAGAAGAGACGAAAAAAATATGCCTGGCTCAAGAAGAGAGGTTATAAACGCTAAAGAAGAAGGAGTCCGATTTGAGTTTAATATCCAACCAATTGAGATCATTGGAAGCAACAATGTTAAGGGGGTAAAAACAATCCAAACAAAACTTGGAGAGCCAGATCAAAATGGACGACAGGTACCTGTTCCAATCCAAGGCAGCGAAAAGATTTACTCTGCTGACGAAGTTGTAATTGCTTTTGGATTTAGAGCAAGCCCAGCCGACTGGTTTAAAGATTTTAAAATTCACACTGACGAAGCTGGATTGGTAATAGCTCCCGAAAAGCAGAGCCTAAAATTTCAATCATCAAATCCAAAAATTTTTGCGGGTGGTGATATGGTCAGAGGTTCTGATTTGGTCGTCACAGCTATTTGGGAAGGAAGAGAGGCTGCTAAAAGTATCATACAATTTATTTCGTAAATGAATGATTCAAAATTTTTAAATGCTTTAGAGCTAAAACCAAATTCAACTCCTCCAATATGGTTCATGCGTCAAGCAGGCAGATACCTCCCCGAGTATCAAGAAATTAGAAAAAACTATTCAAATTTTCTTGATATGTGTAAAGAACCTAAAACATGCGCGAAGTTAGCATTGCAACCTATCGAGCGATTTGATCTTGATGCGTCAATTTTATTTTCAGATATTTTGACAATACCAGATGCATTAGATCTTGGGCTTGCCTTCCATGAAGGAGAAGGTCCTAAATTCAGTAACCCAATCTCAAAACCCGAGGATATTAACACCCTAATCTCATTTGACGAAAACACACTATCATATGTATTCAATGCTGTAGAGGAAACAAAAAAATTATTGCCTACAGACCTTCCATTGATTGGATTTTGTGGAAGCCCATGGACTCTAGCAGCATATTCAATCGAAGGTGGTGGTTCGAAAGATTTTAAAAAAACAAAAAATTTCATGCAAGATCATCCATCAGCATTGCATGATTTTCTAGAAATTCTTTGTGATGCTTGCTATCGGTATTTAAGACAACAAGTCTTAAGTGGAGTAAACGCCTTGCAAATATTCGATTCGTGGGCAGACTTGTTAAGTGCACAAGAGCTAGAAATATTTTCTCTACAATATACAAAAAAGATTACTCAAAAGTTAAAAAGTGATCCAATGACAAAAAATATTCCAATTATTCTATTTGAAAAGGATCCTAAGCAGAAAATAACTGATCTTATATTTGATGATCTGTCCTGCATAAGTCTGCACTGGAAAAATGATATTGAGGCTATATCTAAAAGCGTAAAAAATAATATTGCAATTCAGGGAAATTTAAATCCTATGATATTAAGTGAATCTGATGAAATTATTTATCAAGAGGTGCAACGAATATGCTCTATAATGTTTGAATATCCGGGATTTATATTCAACCTTGGTCACGGAATTACTCCAGACATAAATCCTCAAAAAGTACAGACAATGATCAAAGCAGCTAGAGAATAGACTTTCAAAATTTTTTATCTTCTTAACTTATTAAATAGTAAATAACATTATTCATTTGTTATGATGATTTTATGAATAAAGAATCAAAACTAACGAAAAGTCTTCACTGGACCACTATTGCAAGTGAGAAAATACTTTTAGCTATTATAGGTATTGCAACTTGTATAGCCTCTGCTTTATATATTTATGAAATGTTTCTTGCTCAAAGTATCACTTTGCCTGATCTATTTATGTTGTTCATCTATGCAGAAATTATTGGAATGGTGGGAGCTTTTTATAGCACTAATAGAATTCCAGTGACCCTTCCGATCATCATTGCAATCACTGCATTATGCAGGCTTATAGTGATGCAAAGTAAAGAAATGGATGCATTAGTAGTTCTTGGTGAAGCTGGAGCAATACTTGTACTATCACTTGCGGCAATTGTTATGAGTTTTAAAGATCAGGTTAGCTTAGAAAAAATTAAACGCTTAAGAGATTCTATTTCCTCAGATTAATTTTGAAGTATTTTGCGTATATATTTCTTTAAAAATAAGTAAATATATGGAGCCTTATAGCTTTGATAAAAGAGTTGAAAATCTTATCAAATCATATTTTGCTGATAATAAAAATGTAAGCTATAACATTGATGCTGAAAAAATAAATATTCATTTAATTGAAGTAAACAATGTTGATTGTGCATCTTTGGATGTTCAAAAAATTGATGGTTGCTTTAAAATTTATTTTTGGGATGGTTACTCTCAATCAGAGGTGATAGAGGTTAACTCTGAAAAAGATGCTGCAAAGACTATAAAAAGATTTTTAAAAAAACTAGTTAAAATTCTTAATCGATAAATGAAAAACTTAATTAAAAAAACCTTTGGTAAGTTTTTTAAAGATAATCCAAGCAAGCTTTCCTCAAAGGCATTAAAACGGGCCAGTGAAATGGCAAAACCTAGAGCTGGAACTCCCCATGATTGGGAAGATTATGAAAAATATTTAAAAGAAATAAATAAACAATCAGATAATAATTAATCAATGTAAAGACTGATGTCCTTAATTTTTAAATCTACATTAAAATTTCTTCCGTAGCCTGCAATACTAATGTCCCTAATATTGCTTGCTTTCATCGAAGCAGCAGAAAATCCAGAGCTTGCTTTTAAATCCTTAAAATCTATTCTGTATTCTTGCCACTCATTTATCACATCAAATGACTTGCTAAAATATGACCAAGGCGGCATTTTTAACCCTTTAAGAGTAACGTGGACCTCATAGGATTCGTTATTTCCTTTGGCTTGAAATTTGATACCCTTAAAATCATTATTAGTGATATCTATTCTATTTGAAAGCCTTACAAATCCGCCATTGTTTTCAGTTGAGACTTCTCCTGTCATTATAAACACGCCATCATTGTGTGAGATTACTAACTTAGAGATTCCTCCCATTACTTGATCGGTGATTGGTCGCCATGTATTAGGATCATCAAGTTGATTTGAAAAAGCATTCATAGAAAGAAAGATTAATAAAAGTAATTTAAGCAATATTTCAATCATAAAATAGATTCTAAGCTAAGATGAAGAAAATAAGGAGAACTTTTCATTTTCAAACATTTTCTATAGCCTATATCCTTTAAGGAGAAAAAAATGAGCATTCGTTATATCTTTGTAACTCTATTTTTAATAGGGTCTTTTAATGTATCAGCAAATAACTTAGCCATTGAGAGTTATTGGGATATCCAATCTGTAAGAAGTCCATTAGTAAGTCCTGATGGAAAAAATGTTATCTTCACAAAAAGATACATAGATAAAAAAAATGATGATTACATCACTGAACTTTGGATTATGGATGGTAACGGTTCCAATAAAAGATTTCTCTTAGATGGATCTAACCCTAAGTGGTCACCAGATAGTCTAAAAATCGCATTCATAAAAGAAGATGAAAATGAAGTGCCTCAAATATTTGTTAAGCATTTAAAGAATCAATCAGAATCCAAGATCACTAACTTCAACGATGGTGTTGAAGATTATGCTTGGTCAAAAGATGGTGATTTCTTTTCATTTTCATCATTTAATGAATATGAAAAAGAATGGGTTATTGAAATTCCAGGAAAAGATGAGGGAATTGATTATAACTGGACTGATGATCCGACTGTGGTAACCTCGATGCATTGGAGATCCGATGGAGTTGGTGAACTAGAAAGTGGAGAGAATCATTTATACCTTGTAGATTCCAGCGGGGGATCTGCGATAAAAATTTCAGATTGGGGGTTGGATTATGTTGATGATTTGCAGTGGCTCAATGATTCCCAAATTTTATTTACCGGTAATGACTCATTAGATGATTTAGGAACTCCATGGAAACAATTGTCAGTTTTTATATTGAATGTAAAAAATAAAAAATTAGAAAAAATAACGAATCCTAAAGGAGTTTTCTCAACTCCAAAAGCATCGCCAGATGGAAATAAAATTGTTTTTACTGGTCATCCAAGCAAAAATTATTCTTCGGTAGCATCAGATATTTATGTTAGAGACATTGCTCGAAAAAAAAATGAGTTGTTAACTAAAAATCTTAGTGCTTCTCCTAAAAATCTATTTTGGTTAAACGAAAATGAGATAGTTTTTGATCACGATCATCGGGGATCTGCAAGAGTTATGCGTCTGAATCTTTTAAACAAAAAATTGTATGAAGCGATTCCAAGTTTCAAAGATCAATTCTATCTATCATCAACTTATCAAGATTCTTTGTATGGGGTATATATAAACTCAAATAGACCAGGTGAAGTGGGCATGATTTCTAACTCAAAATTAGAGACTCTTACGCAACATAATGAACTCATTCTAAGTCAATATGAACTTGGGGTCACAAATGAGATTAACTATAAATCTCCAGATAAAATGGATATCCAAGGCTGGTATATAACACCTCCAAATTTTGATAAATCTAAAAAATACCCCCTCATATTAGTAATTCATGGTGGTCCACACGCAATGTACAGACCTGCATTTAATTATTCTTGGCATCAGTTTGCAAGCGATGGGTATGTAGTTTTATATACAAATCCAAGAGGCAGCACTGGGTACGGAAGTGAATTTGCAAATATAATTGATAATGATTACCCAGGTGCTGGGGACTTGTCAGATTTACTTGCAGGCGTTGATCATCTCACTGAAAAAGGATTTATTGATGAATCAAAGATGTATGTCCAAGGTTGCAGCGGTGGTGGCGTGTTAACAGCTTGGGTAGTGGGTCATGATGATAGATTTGCTGCAGCTGCATCACTATGTCCTGTTACAAATTGGATCTCGATGGTTGGCACAACTGATATTCCTGCATGGACATTTGAATGGTTTGATAAGCCATTCTGGGAAGATCCTTCAAATTGGTTAGATCGCTCTCCGATTATGAGAACCGGATATATTAAAACTCCAACTCTGTTTATGACAGGTGTTCTTGATATAAGAACGCCAATGCCACAAACAGAAGAAATGTATGTTGCCTTGAAGGAAGCAGGAGTTGAGACTGCATTAATAAGAATGAATAAGGAATGGCATGGAACAAGTTCAAAACCTTCAAACTGGTTTAGAACTTATGGATACTTAACTGAATGGTATGAACGCTTTCAAAAATAAATATTAGTTTTTTAAAGTGGCCCCTCAAAAGAAATTCCTGCATTTATAAGTCTTTTGATTAACGCATCTCCTAGCCCAGAGGCGCTGGTCAAGACCCCTCCATACTCTTCTCCTCCAGGAAGACTATCAATGTCCTTCACTAGGCATAATGCACATTCAGATACTAGCTTTGAAGTAACTTTGTAACCAGGATCTCCTTTTGCATGCATATTAAAAACTGATTTCTGTCCATCCTCTGCTTCAACTATATACTTACAATCAAACCATCCATTTTCTTGAATATCTTCTGAGGGACCCTCTCCAGGTTTTGGTAAAAATGGTTTTACTGCTCTCTTGAGTGGTGACATTAAAATTAAAACTGATATTCCTGTAACAATTATAGATTTGAATGCGCTCCACCAAGATTTATGATAAGCATGTTCTTGGTATGTAAAATTTGCTCCATAGGACTCTTGTCTTAAGCTTAATAATGCTCCGGTGCGTCTAACTACTCTGGTATTGGCATTTGCCATAATAAATGGCCCCGACCAAGCATTAATTTCTTGCTTCTTTGTAATTCCAACTTTATCGCTACTCAAGTCTAGTTGCTCTTGAGAATATGAATCTTTTGGGTTTAATAAAAACGGATCTAGTAAATCATTACCAAGATCTAGGTCGCCCATAGAAAACATGGTTTCAAGAGTGCCCCCTGAAGCTCCCCCTTTCCATGAGTGAAATGATTCAATTCTTTTAATGGGCTTATTTAGAGCTTTTGCTGAATAAAAGACTCCTAAATCTGATGGGATGGAATCATAGCCACAAGAAGGAATAATTCTGATGCCTTTTGCAGATGCTTCTTCATGATGTTTGGCAATAATTCCTTTTACCCAGAAATTTTCGCCTGTTATATCTACATAATGTGAACTGTTCTTGACGCAAGAGGCGACAAGTTTAGAGCCATATCTATGGAATGGTCCCGTGGTAGATAACATGACCTTTGCCCTTGAAGTAAGCACATCTAATTCTGCTTCGTTATCTGAATCGGCAATCAAAATCTCAACATCAACAGAATTATCTTCAGCTACTTGTTGAAGTTTCTCTTTATTTCTTCCTGCAATTGCCCATTTCACAGATGTATTAAGTGACTTAAAATATTTCACACAAAGCTGGCCCGTAAATCCGGTTGCTCCATATATAATAATATCTATATCCTTTTGCATATTTCTTTAAGTTTCGTATATATAATTTATAAATAATAAAGGAAGTTAATCTACAGTAAAGCATGCGAATTTTAGCAATCGGCGGATCAGGAAGTATGGCGCGTTATGCTATGAGAGCAACTCAGAATTTCAGCGCTGTTGAAGAAATTGTAATCGCAGATATTAATAAAGAGGCTGCAAATTCATTTGCATCCACTTTAAATAATAAAGTAAGCGCTATTCAACTCGATGTAACAGATAGCAAAGCTCTTAAAAATTCAATGAAAGGTGTTGATACTGTGGTTAATACCTGTGGTCCATTTTTTAAGTTTGGAACACCCATCTTAAGCACAGCTATTTCCTCAGGATGTAACTATGTAGATATTTGTGATGACTGGGAGCCAACGCTTGATATGCTAAACCTCGACTCTGCAGCAAAATCAGCTGGGATATCTGCCACCATTGGTCTTGGAGCTAGTCCAGGGTTAACTAACCTGATGGCATTGATTGCTATTCGTGAATTAGACAGCGTTAGTAAGGTCTTCACTGGATGGGATGCCGGAGGAACATCCATAGATGAGACCGCAAAAAAACAATCTGTGAATGCGGCGATGATGCATGCAGTAGAACAAATCACAGGTAAAGTAAAAATATATCAAGATAGCACTTATAAAATGGTTAAGCCTCTCAAAAGTATAGATGTAAATTATCCAGGTCTAACAACCTTTACTGGGAATATAATTGGCCATCCCGAAGCATTAACCTTTCCGCATTATTTTAAAGATCTCAAAGATTCAATTAATCTTGCTCATGGAGGAAGCGTTGGCTCATTTGTCTTAAAGGCTATTGCAGAGCTCGTTAATGTTGGTTTGCTTAGCAAAAATAAAGCAGCTAATGTATTTGCATGGTTGGAAAATCAAGGATCCTCTGAAAGAAATTTATCTTCCAACTATCTTCCTGTAATTTATGGTTATGCAAATGGTCTAAAAAATGGTGATCCTGCAAGTGTAGGAGTCTGTCTATCAAATGAGCAAAGAAATTCAGCATCAACTAATAATTATGATGCAATTGGCATGGGAGAAATTACAGGGATTCCATTAGCCTGTGGAATAAAAATGCTAGCTGAAGGAAAAATAAATAAATCAGGAGTTTTTTCACCTGAAGCAGGTCATATTGATCCACATGATTTTATTACTGATGTATTAGATGAACTATCAAAAGCTATCAACAAACCACTTGGTAATTTTGAGGAAAATATCAGAATTAATAGATCATGGGAGTAACAAAAATCCTGATTATTTTTCTTCATTTCAAGTAAAAAAAAGAGCCTTAAAAACTTAAGATATTTAAATTAATAATGTAAAAAAATTGCTTATTTTTTATACATAAATTGAGAAATTTTTCGATAGACAGACATATATACAGGGTTTATATTGTAGCTATATTCTAGGTTACGAAAATTTATAACGAGGTATTATGGAATCTTCAAAATTTCCCACAGATGCTGAAGTAGTAATCGTAGGAGTTGGTGGCATAGTCGGATCTATGTTGGCATATTGGCTGACAGAATTAGGTCAAAAAAATATTGTTGGATTAGAAAAATCAACAATCATTCCTTCTGATATTGCTTCCACTGCACATGCGTCAGATTTTGTATACAACACTACCCACGATAAGTTGGGTTGTTGGACAACAAACTTTAGTAGAAAGTTTTACGAAGACAATGGCTTTTTTTTAAAAAAAGGTGGTCTTGAAATCTGCCGAAAAGGTGATGAAGCAAGATGGGAAGAACTTAAACGAAAAGTTGCATCAGGAAAAGCATTTGGTACAAATGTCAGATTAATATCAGCAGCTGAAGCAGTTGAAAAGTTTCCCTTACTTGAAGAAGACTCTATGATTGGCGCTATGTGGGATCCAGATGCAGGTTTGGTGGTTCCTCGATCACAAGAAGTAGTCAACTTTGCTGTAGAAACTGCTAAAGAAAAAGGTGCACTTAAAACATTTACAAATACACCAGCCACAGGCTTTGAAATAGAAAATGGAAAAATTGTTGCTGTCAAAACCGATAGAGGGATTATCAAAACTAATAAGGTTGTTATTGCCTCAGGAATCTGGGGACCTTTAATGGGTGATATGGCTGGAGTGGGAGTTCCATTAATGCCTCTGGAACATCCACTATTATTTTTTGGACCGTATGAAGAGATTCAAGATACGGAAGAAATGCTTGTTTATCCACTTCTCAGAGATCAAGGTAATTCAGCTTATGTTAGAGATACCGGAAAATTTCATGGTGGCATGCTCGAATGGGGATTTTATGAGGACAAAAATCCTCGGTTAGTTGATCCCGCAGATATAGGAAATCCTGACAAAACTATGTTGTCTGATTCTATGAGATATTTAGAACTTGAAGAAATCGCGGAGCCTCTTGAAAAAGCTTTTGAAACAACTCCAATACTTAGTGAATTAGGCTGGGATGAAAAAAGTTCATTTAATGGACTTCTATCTGTGACAGCTGACGCAGGCTCTTTAATTGGTGAAAGTCCTGAGGTAAGAGGATTTTGGTTGTGTGAAGCTGTTTGGGTTAAAGACGGGCCGGGTTGCGCCAGACTATGTGCTGAAGCCATGGTCAATGGAAAAACTCAAGTAGACATGCATTCTTTCGATATATCAAGATTCTATCCGCATCAAAAAGAGAAAGAATTTGTCAAAACAAGAGCATTTGAGAACTCTCAAACTATCTATACGCCTGCTGTTCATCCGAGAGAACCATATATTACGCAAAGAGAAATGTTTGTAAGCCCATTCTATGAAAGAGAAAAAGAGCTTGGTGGTCATTTTGAAAATGAGGTTGCAGGTTGGGAAAGAGCTCTTGCTTATACAACCAACAGGGAAAAACTTGAACAATTTATAAATGATGTACCAATAAGAGAAAATGAATGGGATACTCGTCATGTGCCCTATGATGTTGCTAATGCTGAGCATCTTGCTATGAGTGATTCTGTGGGCATGATTAACTTATCTCACTTCCCCATTATGGATATAAAAGGTCCTGATGCTGAGCGCATGTTGGAATACCTGTCAGTAGCAAAAGTTGGGGGCAATACTCCTGAAGGTAAGGTTATCTATACAAACTTTCTTGATGAAGACGGTGGAGTGCATGCTGACCTAACCATTTCTCGTTTAGGAAATGATAGTTATAGAGTTGTAACTGGTGGTGCTGATGGAAATCGTGATTGGGTAATGCTGCGTAACTACAGAGATGATAATGGATTAAACGCAGACATAAATATTAGAACTCATGATATTACAACCCTTGGTTTATGGGGGCCAAAAGCAGTAAGCGCATTAAGCAATTTTGTAGATCCGAATGAAATTGATATTAAAAATTTTCCTTTCGTCACCTCAAAAAATTTAACTCTCAATTTGTCTGGTGGTAAAAAAGTTGATGTTTGGGCAGCTAGAATTTCATACGTTGGTGAAAGTGGATGGGAAATATACTTTAACAATGATAAAGATGATGGTTTGGCATTATATGATTCACTTCTTGAAGTCGGAGTAGTGCCAGTCGGAATAGAAACATATGCAAATAGCAGACGTCTTGAAAAAAGCTTTAGACTTCAAGGTGCAGATCTTGAAACAGAATATACTGCCATCGAAGCAGCAATCCAAAGACCCCTTGTAAAAGAAGCAGATTTTCACGGTAAGGCTGCTCACTTGTCTCATCGAGAAAACAAACCATGCGCTATTCTTTGCACCATGACATTAGATGATTTAAACGTTTCAGGTGTTCCAAGATATCCTGTTGGCATCTCTCCAATTATTGATCCAGCGACAGGAGAAGTTCCAATCGATAGAAAAGGTAGAAGGTCTTATACAACTGGAATGTCTTATTGTCCATCGATTAAAAAATTTGTTGTCATGGGGTATTTGCCTAATAACATTGCCGAAGTTGGTAAATCACTGTTATTGGAATATTTTAATGAAAACGGCGATGGAATATATCCAATGACGGTGCAAATAGTTGGCAAGGGTTCTCTATATGATCCAAAAAATCAGAGAGTTCGTGCATAAATAATTTACAATATAATATTCATTTATAGGGGGAAACAAAATGAAACATCCAAACCATCCAAGCGTTGATCAAAGCGATCGAGTAGTACCAATAAATCTTAGGCAGAGTGGAAGAACGCCTACTGAACTATTGATTTCTACTCGTGTAAGAAAATCACCCTTTTGGCATTTATCTCATGAGGCTGGATGCTGGAGAGCAACTGTTTATAATCGTATTTATCATCCTCGAGGATATGTGAGGCCTGAGGATGGTGGAGCAATGGTTGAGTATGATGCGCTAGTAAATAGAGTTACTATGTGGAATGTTGCGGTTGAAAGGCAAATAAGAGTAAAAGGTCCAGATGCAGAAGCCTTCACAGACTATGTGATAACTAGAGATGCCACAAAAATAGTTCCTGGTAATGGAAAATATGCAATTTTGTGCAATGAAAAAGGTGGGATTTTAAATGATCCAGTCTTACTAAGATTATCTGAAGACGAATTTTGGTTTTCTCTTTCAGACAGCGACTTATTATTTTGGTTACAGGGCGTAAATGTAACTAAGGAATATGATGTTGAGATTGATGAAATTGATGTCTGTCCTCTTCAAATTCAAGGCCCTCTTTCTGAAGACCTTATGGCAAAACTAGCAGGAGAAGAACTTAGAGATGTTCCTTATTATGGCTTAATGGAAACCAAAATAGGAGGTGCGGATGTTGTAATAAGTCAAACTGGTTTTACTGGGGAGAAAGGATATGAAATATATGTTCGAGATTCCCATGAAAATGCGGAAGCTGTCTGGAATGGAGTTCTTGAAGCTGGAGAAGAATTTGGCTTAATGGTAATTGCACCAGCTCATCATCGACGAATTCAGGCAGGTATTTTGTCCTGGGGCCAAGACTTAGATCATGAAACATCTCCATTCCAAGTTAATCTCAGCTATCAGGTGCCTAGAAATAAAAAAGCTGACTATATTGGTAAAAAAGAACTTGAACGCCAACGTGATGTAATTGATGCCGGAGATTTTCCATTTAAGATGAGAATGGTTGGGATGATTTTTGGCGGGAAAAATATCACAGACTATGCTCCGGACTTCTGGATCGTAGCTGACCAAGACGGAAATGATATGGGTTATGTTACATCTCCATGGTGGTCGCCAGAATTAGAAACTAATGTTGCGCTTGGATGGGTACCGTGGAACTCATCAGAAATTGGTACAAAATTACAGGTAAGACTGCCTGATGAATATTCTGAAGAGTCTGGTGTCGCGGTTCAAGGTGAAATTGTTGATGTGCCGTTCAGAGAGTCTGTCAATCCTAATAAAAGGGAAGTTCAAAAATCTAAGGGGTTAGATTACGCTGAATAGAGACTATCATTAATGTGGGAATTGTGGAAAATGGCGCTTGGTTCTTTTAGTGATGAAAAGACCAAGGATCATGATAATAAAATTGCATTAATAAGAACTGTGATTGTCTTAATTAATGTGATGTGCGCGTTTTTTATAATGGGAAATATTATAAAAAATTGGTAGCTTAATTAATTTTTTCTTGCTCTCTTTAACCAAGGAATATCTACTACTTTTGCTTGAAGATCTTCATCGGGCGCAGAAATTACTATTTCTTGGCCGACTTTTGCATACTTGATATCTAAAAATACATAGGAAAGATTTTTCTCTAGCCTTGGTGAATAAGTCATGGTATTCATAGAACCAATAATCTCTCCATCAACTAAAACAGGGAAATGTTCCTGATTTGAATAATTTATTGGATCGCCCTCAATTTCAGCTCCCATTAATTTTCTTGATGGGCCCTTGAATTTAATTTCTCGAAGTGCCTCTTTGCCAATAAAATCATCTTCTTGATTAAGATCGATCATCCACTCTAAACCAACCTCAAAAGGATTATTTGATCTGTCAAAATCACCTCCATAGCTCAATATACCTCCTTCCAGTCGAAGAATAATGTTTGGGCCTCCAGGTGAAATATTTAGATCCTTGCCTGCCTCCCATAAAATCGACCATAACTCGTCACCCTTGGAATGATCCTGAAGAAAGAGTTCATAACAGAGTTCTCTGCTATATCCCATTCTAGCAATTACCATAGGAATACCCTTATGATTCACTTCTTTAAATTTATAGAAGCCAAGATCATCAATCCAATCTCCAAATACTTTAGACATTAATTTTGCTGAATTTGGTCCTTGAACTTGCAATGGAGAAACATCTGGCTCATCAACCACTACTTCAAATTTATATCCCGCAGCTAAAGCTTGGGCCCATAATAGTGAGTCTCCATCAGCAATTGAAAACCAGTAGCAATCCTCACTTATCTTTAGCATAACTGGATCATTCAAAAATCCTCCATTGAAATCTAAAAATGGGGCATACATTGCTTGACCAACAGCACATTTTTTAATATCTCTAGGAGTCAAAAATTGTGACAGTGCCTCCGCATCAGGACCTTTAATCTGGATTTGTCTCTCAACTCCAACATCCCACAATTGAACACCATTTAGCACATTGTTGTAATCTTCAATAACCCCTTCATAGCTAATTGGCAAATACATGTGGTTATATATAGTGAAGGCACTAGCACCATGCTTTATTGTTGAAAGAAAGAATGGTGACTTTCTTACTCTTGGATTAAAAACTAGTTGTGAAGTCTTAAACATACGAGCATGCTATCACGGTTTTTTTAGATAAAATAGTCACTTTTTTCAATGAAAAAACAGCTATTTTTTGAAAGATTTTAGTTACTATATTCCTTTGCCCACTCAGCAGCTTTTTTGATTCCACCCAAAGGAAAAAAATGAACTTGTTCGATGTTAAAAGAAGGATCTTGAGATTTATACTCTCCTAAATCATTTAATATTTGAGTTGGTTTGTAAGGCAGCAAAAGCTTTGTAATGTCTCTTGCACGTTTTGTAAGAACTTTCATTGATGCCCCTACTCCACACTCAATTGAAAATTTAATTAATGTTTGGAGTTTTGCAGGTCCTGCAATACCAATATGGATGGGTATATCAATTCCATTGCTTTTAATGTTATCCGCCCACTTTTTAACAACAGCTGCATCAAAACAAAACTGAGTAGTTATGGCCATAGAAGCATCTGTTCTATTTGAAAATTCCTGTTTCCAAGAGAGAGCTTGTGAAACATTAGTTTCGCCTCCATCTGGATCTATATCTTTGTTACCTTCTGGATGACCAGCAATATGCAATCTTTTAAACCCAGCTTGATCAAATTTGCCTGATTCAATTAATTCAATCGAGGATTCAAAATCTCCCAATGGTTTTGATCGTCCGCCAGCTAATAAAAGCGCTTCATCAACTCCAGCCTCATTCTTATACATAGAGATCCAATGATTTAATACAGCCTCATTTTGGATAGCTCTTGCAGGAAAATGGGGCATAGCGTGAAAGCCCTCATCATTAAGTCTTTTTGCAGTATTGACCATTGATTGAATATCTTCATCTTCAATATGAGCAATATAGACTCTCGTATTTTGAGGCAAGACGTCTTTGAAAGATTCAATATTTGCTGCGGACCTTGGAGTCACTTCAATTGAATAACTCTCTACGAGTTTTTGAGAAAATGTATTTATCTTTTGCTCCATGATTATAAGGTTGGAAATAATAGCCTATGAAAATGACAAAGCTTTCTCAATTTCTAAAATCTTCTAGAGAAAAATATTTCCTGTGCAACAATTTATTATAAATAACTGCAAATAGCACTATAAAAAATGCTCCAATTGCTACTGGCATTATAATAAAACTCATGCCTTTTGCACCAAGAATCGCAATAATAGGATTTGCTCCTGCTGGAGGGTGAATGGTGTCAGTTACCATCATTAAAAATATTGCTAATCCAACGCCTAGTCCCAAACTTATAGCTGAATATCCTAAGATCCAAAATACCAATACTCCTGCAAAAGCTGATATGAGATGACCAAAGAAAACATTTTTTGGATGAGCTAAAGGGCTCTCATTAACTGCCATGACTAAGACCATGCTTGCACCAAATGGAGGTATCAACCATAGGTTGGTCTCATCTAACGAGTTGAGGTATGAAAGCACTGCAATGCATAAAAATCCTCCAAAACCAGCAATTAGATTGTTTTTCATCTAAAAAAGTAAATTCACATCAACCAATTTCATTTGTTTTTTTGCCTTGGTAATATGAAGTTATTTCTTAAACTTAGCTGCCTCTTCTGATCCACCCGTTGCTGTTCCTTTGGTATATGAATGAGCTCCCATCCCTGCAAGATCTCCATCTTGAACAATTAAATACTGATTCCTGATTTCTTCTCCATCAAAAAAACACTCTAATATTTCTCTTACGCCGTCTGCATACCTTGTTTGCGCCGATAGTGAGGTACCAGATGTATGAGGAGTCATGCCATGATGCGGCATGGTTCTCCAAACGTGATCATTTGGTGCAGGTTGAGGAAACCATACATCACCTGCATATCCACTAAGTTGACCGGACTCTAATGCTCTTACAATTGCATCTTTATCACATATTTTCCCGCGCGCAGTATTGATAATATAAGCTCCAGGTTTACATTTACTAATCAAATCATCATTAAATAAATGCTCAGTTTCAGGATGAAGAGGACAACTGATGTTTATGACATCACAAGCTGCAACTAAAGATTCAACAGATTCATGATAAGTCAGATTCAGTGCCTCTTCTTGATCTGAGCTCAATCTGTGTTTATCAAAATAATGAAGATGCACATCAAATGGATGCATTTTTCTTAACATATCATAGCCAATGCGTCCTGCTGCAATTGTACCTATGTGCATTCCTTCTACATCATAAGATCTCTTAACAGCGTCTGCGATATGCCATCCACCTTCATTCACTATCCTGTGCTGGTTGTGATAATCCCTAACCAATGCAAGTATCATCATAACGATATGTTCTGCAACTGACCTTGAATTACAGTAGGTTACTTCAACTACATCAACTTTGTTATCCATAGCGGCTTGTAAATCCACATGATCTGAGCCAATGCCTGCTGTAATGGCCATCTTTAAATTTGGCGCACTTTCAATTCTTTTTCTTGTTAGATAATATGGCCAAAATGGCTGAGAGATAACAACATCTGCATCAACTAATTCTTTGTCTGCTATACATCCATCAGCATCTTTATCAGACGTAACAACCAATGTATGTCCCCTATCTTCTAAAAACTTTCTGAGTCCAAGTTCACCAGACACACATCCAAGAAGCTCACCTGCATTAAAATCTCTTCCTTTTGGACTAGGCAATGTCATGCCATCGGGGTATTTCTCAAGTTTAGGCAATTCCTTTAGCGGATAGCTTGAAGGCATACCCTCTTTGGGGTCATCGTACAAAACGCATAATATTTTCATTTTTCTCTCCTCTTAAACTTTTAATTATTATTAAAATAATCCCTGAATTAATCCATTTTCATCAACATCTATATTTTCAGCAGCAGGTATTCTTGGAAGACCTGGCATAGTCATAATGTCTCCACAAACAACAACAATAAATTCTGCCCCTGCTGATAATCTCACCTCTTTTATAGGAACATCATGCCCTGAGGGAGCCCCCATTAGCAATGGATCAGTTGAAAAGCTATATTGGGTCTTTGCCATACATATTGGGTAATTACCAAAACCATCATCTTCTAACTTTTTGAATTGATTTCTCACCTTTTTATCTGCAATTATCTCAGAGGCTCCATATATATTCTGGGCAATATACTCAGTTTTATCCCATAGAGACATCTCATTATCATACAAAGTCTTAAATTCAGAAGTTCCTGAGTCGGCCAATTTTGCAACCTCTTTCGCAAGATCTGATGCTCCTTCGCCGCCCTTTTCCCAATGGGAGGAAATTTTGCAAGCCACTCCCATATTTTTACAAAAATCAATGATGGCAGCATGCTCATTTTCTGTATCAGTTATATAATCATTTATCCCAACTATAACGGGAACCCCAAATTTTCTAATATTTTTTACATGTCTCTCAAGATTCTTACAACCACCTATTACTGCGTCAACATTCTCTGAAGCAAGATCCTCTTTTTTAACACCACCATGCATTTTTAAAGCTTTAGTTGTTGCAACTAAAACTACAGCATCAGGTTTTAGGTCAGATTTTCTACATTTAATGTCAAAAAACTTTTCAGCTCCCAAATCTGCACCAAATCCTGCTTCTGTTACAACATAATCAGCAAGTTTAAGAGCAGTTTTAGTTGCAACGACAGAATTACATCCGTGTGCAATGTTTGCAAAAGGGCCTCCATGAATAAATGCTGGATTATTCTCGAGAGTTTGAACCAAATTTGGTTGAAATGCGTCTTGAAGCAAAACACTTAAGGCACCATCAGCCTTTAATTGTTTTGCTCTTATGGGTTCATTAGATCTTGAATAACCTATAACTATATTTCCTATTCTTTTCTTCAGATCATCAGCATCAGTTGCAAGACAAAATACAGCCATAATTTCAGAAGCAACAGTTATGTCAAATCCACTTTGTCTAGGTATTCCATTTCCTGTCCCGCCTAGCCCACATGTAACTTCACGCAATGATCTATCATTCATATCAACTACTCTTTTCCAAGTAATTCTTCTTGGATCAATATCAAGATCATTGCTCCAATGAATATGATTATCTACGAGCGCAGAAAGCAAATTGTGAGCCGCGCTAATAGCATGAAAATCGCCTGTAAAATGAAGATTAATATCTGCCATGGGTATAACTTGAGCATGGCCTCCGCCTGCAGCACCACCTTTCATTCCAAAACATGGACCAAGGCTTGGCTCTCTCAGGCAAATCATTGCTTTCTTGCCAATATGACAAAGCCCATCAACCAAACCAACACTTGTAGTGGTCTTACCCTCCCCAGCGGGAGTAGGAGATATTGCCGTAACTAAAATCAGTTTGCCATTATCTTGATCTTTTAATTTTTCATCATTAATTGAAAGGTTAACTTTGCCTTTAAATTTACCATAATGCTCAAGATATTCGCCGCTAATACCAATACTGCTAGCAATTTCTTCAATTCTTTTTGGTTTAGCTTCTCTAGCTATTTCAATGTCTGTTTTCAATAAAGTCCCCTATGATTTCTTTAAAAAAATGTACTTATATCCGTATCAGATATTTAATACAGCAATGGTTACATAAAAAACATTTTCATGCACTGATTTTTACTCCTGCTAGTCACTAGAAAACTGTAAGTAAATGCTTCAAATCATTATATCTAAGAGCTTTTGAATGAGAACAAAATGTATAAATTGATCAGAATATGATAAATTCAGCATCTCAAATGAACTTTTTTCAAAATTTATTATCATCATTAATGAGCCGATCTCGCAAGGGAGGTTATTTTCGTTCAAATAGTTTTGGGGTTCTCCATAAAAATATAAATAAAGCTCTAGAATCAGTTATGTCTAAAAGTGGCGAAGTATCGTCTCTAGTTTTTGCAGAACATCTTTCCAATTTAATTGAAGAATCTGATGATAAAGAATTTATTAATTTTTTTGATACAGTTTTAGAAAAATATGACATTGATGAAAAAGCTTTGTTGAAGGCTACTAATGAATATACAAAAAATAAAACTCAAAGAAACCTTGAGATCATTTCTCAACTTTCAGAACCGGGATGGAGAGAGCTTTTTAGAAGACTAAACACTATTTCTGAGGGGACCCTAAAACTTGTTAGAATGAGAGAACGAATTAGATCTCTCAAGAAAGATAGCCCAAATCTTCAATTTTTTGATAGAAGTCTTCTAATTCTATTTAAGTATTGGTTCAATCCATCCTTTTTAGTTTTAGAAAGTATAGATTGGACAACGCCAGCTAATATCCTAGAAAAAATAATTGCTTATGAG
>Ga0209036_1000206_pt1 | contig 24522 bp, 23 predicted proteins | sample MarorgKNORR_S2LV_3_FD_188222 | JGI IMG/M metagenome (GOLD analysis project Ga0209036, IMG submission 188222) | Marine microbial communities from the Southern Atlantic Ocean, analyzing organic carbon cycling - DCM_A/KNORR_S2/LV (SPAdes) (version 2) | ecosystem: Environmental > Aquatic > Marine >... | reverse complement strand
GAGGCGTGTCGAAAAGCATTGCTCTCAGCGAGACGCAAGCTCGATACCATCGAGTCAATCCGGGTTCGTCGCCTGAAGGAGTACGAATACAAGGAACGGCAAGAGGCTCAAAAACAGTTGGATGAACTGGTGGTGCAAGGGGTAGGTAACGGCATGGAAATGAGGTGCGCCTAAAGTCATGAAAAATCTAATCGCTCCAGTCATCGTTGCGCTATTGATCGTGGCAACACTTGGGTTAGCCACGCATTATTTTCTGTTGCCGGCAATTGATGCTTACGTAAAAAGCGAGGCAAAGAAGATTAACGAGGCAGATACGAAACTGAAGGCACTTCAATTGGTGCACACAACCACTCCGGGAGGGCGGTTTAAGGATGAGGATTTTGATGAAGAATCAACTAGGAAAAGTGCGAAGGAACTTGAAGATTTTGTTTCCGCGAACAGAATGACTTTCGACAATCCCGAGATTCAAACGCTAATGGAGGAACTAAAACGCCGTCTAAAAAATGTTCGGGATAGAGAGGAAAGAGTGGAGCAGGTGCAGAGTCAGTTAGAGTCGGAGTGGAGTAACCTGGCCACCGTGACCAATCGCATTAATCAGGCCCGGCTGGCTCTGAGCAATAAACTGGAATCTGCACGGTCACAAATCAAGGAGACAGAAATGAAACAACTAAAGGGAATTGCGGCCATGTTAACCGAAATGGAACCCGCAGATGCTGTCGTCAATATTCGTGGAGAAGCAAACCCGATCGAGAGCGCGAAGTTGCTTTATTACATGGAGACACCGGAAAGGGCGAAAATTATTAGCGAACTAAATAATGGAACTCAACAAGACAAAGATTTGGTGAAGAAAATCCTAGAGGCGTTCAAAAGAGTCGACGAGTATATCCCAGTTGAACCTGACGATAAATGATTTCACCAGCCTTACCATCATTCATCGCTGAATCTGGCTCCTCAAAAATGGAGTCAGATATTTCAGTTTCTGGTAAGGGGAAAAATGCAGGATCAAAGGAAAAGCCGTTTTCAGGATTACTGCAATCCAAACAGGGTGAAAAACAGTCCGGCCAAGGTATTGATAAGCCGGTTGTTGACCAAGGCGAGAAGAATTCAGAGGCATTATATCTGATCGAAAACGCCGAGGCCAAGAGCTTGGCCAAGCAGCCGACGACTCCTACAGTCACACAATCCCAAGTTGAGGATGCGGTCGTTACCGCTTCGAATGCAAAGCTGAAAGAATCGAATTCTAGCGCAAATCGATCGATCACGGTTACAGGGGAAAATGTTATCCTAAACCGACAACCGACCAAACCGGTCAGCAGGGATTTACAAAGCCGCGTCGAGTCAAATAATCCCAAAATTTCCGAAAGGGCATTGAACCGGTCGAGTTCATTTGATCAAGAACAGGACAAATCAGAAGTCAAGGGCGGCAAACTGAACCTGCCTGAAATAACTAGTACTCCTGCAAGAAATATTAGCCTGACGAAGTTATCTAAGCCGAAAGCGGTATTGAAACAGCCGGTCCCGATTGTCAGAGAGCAAAACGATTCAAATGCACGAGTTGGCAAGTCGAAGCAGCCTGCAACTGCTGCTTCTGTTGAGAAAATTGAGTTTCAAAGAATAACTACTCCGGAAGGAGATTTGAAGCAGTTGGCTTCGACAATGCGGGAGCGGGGCGTTTCAGATGCTCGAGTCGATAAGGCTGTTCGGATTGTTGATAAATCAGGTGCGAAAAACGTTCATTCGCTGGCGCAACCCGACCAAGATGATAACTTGAAGCGTCCAATAACGAAGAGTGGTAACCGGCAAACCGCTGCCGAAGTGCATCTAGAAAATGATCGTCGGCCTGCCAAATCGACTGAATCAAAAATTAATTTAAACCGATCGGTTCCAGTTGCGGAGAGTCATAATAAGCCGGTGATTGAATCTGGGCGAGTTGAGAATTCAGCGAATCTCCCGGTTAAAAATGGTGAACAGAAGAATTCGAAAATTCAGAAAGATGCCGGTAAGCAAAAATCAGGAGTTGGCGAAACATCTTCAAGCTTGGGAATTGAGAGCGCCCGAAGTCTTTCGAAAAAACCAAGCTCGGGTGTATCTGTTCAACTGCTGAAAACAGACCGGGTTGTCAAAGGTACTGGAGAAGTTCAGCGACCACTTTCAAGCGGATCGGGAGATGTTCAATTGTCACAGATTGTGAATCGAATGGCAAAGCCATCGGATTCTGCTGAACATTTTAATACCAAGGCTAATTCGAATCTTCAGATACCGGTAAAAGGCAACTTATCTTCGAAGGTCAAATCTTCGGCAAAAATGGATAGTGCGACAAACTCCACACCTGGTTCTGTTGTGGGGGACAAATCGCATTCCTCTAACCCAAATTTGGGAACGGTCGTCAAGGTACTGGAAAACTCGAGAACTAATGTTGATAAAGTTCCGGCCGAAAAGACTTCGCTGGTTGGGAGTAAACTTCAACAGGAGGCGGTTGAACTTAGTAAAAAACTGGAAGAATTGCCTGTTGATGGCAAGCGTGCCAGAACTCAAAATTCAAGTATCTCAGGGCAGAATGTTCCCGTTAATGCTGAATCAACTTTAACGACTGCCAAGCGCACTCAAGTGATTGCTAGTCACCTAGTTGGGGCATCCAAAATAATCAAAACGATTCCGACCAAACGCACGGTGTCCAAGCAGGTCGGCTTGGCCAAGCGCGTCATAAAACAGGAACAAATGGCCAAGCGCCCGAATGGGCAACAATTCTCAAATACGCTAGGCCAAGCGAAGCCTGAATTCAGTGGCATGGAAGCTGCTTTAAAGGGCGGCGATATGATGTTGGCCCAAGAAGCGGAGCAGAATGGTAATTCCCAGAAACAGAATTTGTTTTTCGGGGATCGTTCCGCTTCTCACCAGCCAACAGAGAAATCAATTAATGTCCATTCAGACTCAGCCAAAGTGGTTCAAGCTGAACCACAACCGAGCAGGGATGTGCCAGTTCGTAGTGACTGGGTCAATCGCTTGGCGCAGGCGGGCGCGGATTTGGAGTCCGTTCAGGGTAAATTAACCCAGGGAAGAGGCCAAACGGTGTCTACGGCAGTCATGTATCGGGAGATCATGAGCGCGGTAGAATCGTTCCGAGCCATGAACAACAGTCGGTGGACGATGAGTTTGGAGCCGCTGGATAATCTCAAAATGCACCTAGATTTGCGGATGTCTGATACGCAGATGGTTGTTCAGGCTAGAGTCGATCGTGCCGGGCATGCGTTGTTGCAGTCTGGTTGGGGAGAGCTGCAACAGTTACTTGCAGACAAGGAAGTGGATTTGAAATCGTTGACGACCCAAAGCCAAAAGGATGGAGAGGGAGCAAAGTTTGAAAACCAGGGTGGCCGTCAATCTGGAGAGCAGAAGGAGAAGGATGAGTCCTGGTTGAGCAGGGAATTGGCAGAATTGATCGCTGATTTTGAAAAAGAGTCGCAGCAGCCAAGGAAGGCAATGCGAACAAATCGTAAACCAAGAATGGCTGAGGCAACGTTTGAGAGTTGGGCATAACAATGATTCCGGGAATTAGTCCAAATAGCGACATGAAATACACCCCCCTGGAAACGGGGGAATCAATCGAATATCGCTCTCCGAAGAAGGTGCTCGATCAGGATGACTTTCTAGAGCTGCTAATCACACAGTTTTCAACACAGGATCCGCTTAACCCTGTTACAGACACAGCCTTCATTGCTCAGATGGCGGAATTTACCGCACTGGAAAATGCCAAGGAAACCCAAGTTCAAATATCACAAATGCGTCAACATAATGCGAACCAGGAGGCCATCTCCATGATTGGGACTAGTGTTGAGTACATTGAGGGGGAGGAAAGTGAGCCGAAAACTGGCACGGTGGCAAAGGTACTTATAGAGGATGGTGGCCCTAAGTTGGTTCTTTCAGGCATGATGGATCATGAAGCAATTTCTGTTAATAATGTTTCCTCAGTGCAAATGGGGGGAAGTGTATCGCCATTAGGAAATCAGGATATAGAACCTGAAAGACGCGTCCAAAAAAGTTTAGGTAAATAATCAAATAAGGATAATAAAACATGATTCGTTCATTAAATACAGGTGTCGGAGGAATCCGGAATTTTCAGACTAGTCTGGATGTTATAGCTAATAATCTGGCTAACCTAAATACTGTTGGCTTTAAAGGCGGCAGAACTGATTTTGCTGAAGCGCTTACGCAGACCATTAAACCATCAACACCTGATGGCGCGAATAAAAGTGGAAGTTCATCTATCCAAATGGCAAATGGTGTGAGCACCAATAGTGTAACTACACTTTATACTCAAGGTGCTGTAAACCAGACTGGAAAAATTACCGATATGGCGATAGCTGGAGAAGGTTATTTTATTGTTAAAGAATATACAAACAAAGGTGCAATAAATAATGCCGAAACAGGAGACGGAGCAGCTCCTGGTATTGCAGAGCCTGATAAGGCAAAAAAAACTACCCCTGCTGGGATTGAATATGCGACCAGGGCAGGAGACTTTCGGTTGGATAGCAATGGTTATTTGGTTAATAACTCAGGTATGAGAGTTCAAGGTTATAGCGATCTTATTCTCGAGCCAACAAGTGTCGGAGATATTAAGTTTGACCGTGGTGATTATATGTCATCTGTGGAAGTGATTAAGGCTGACGATAATTTCAAATTGTTAACAACAGGAAAAAATCATGGTCTAAAAACAGGTAATATAGTTGTTCTAAAATCAGATAGTGAATTAACGGCGCCCACTCTTGCAGATGGCACAAAAGTGCCGGGAAATCCTCTCCAAGCAGGTACACCCTATTATGTTCATGCAATTAGTGATAATCAATTAGCTTTTTATGACAATCTAACGAATGCAACTAACAATGATCTGGATAAAGCTCTTTTAATTAACCCGCCCAATGAGGGTGTTCGAGTAGTTAAGAAACTTGCATCCTATGAATCAAGTTCGGTTAGTCAGATCAATAATGAAAACACTATATTTACCAAGGCTGCTCATGGTTTTAAGGATGGTGACAAAGTAGAGTTTTATGTTGGCAACTCAACAAAGGCTACAGCTGCTCAAACAGTTGATTCTAAAACCGGCATAGGTGATTATACTGCTACCCCCTTTGAGGTAGATGGAACTCAAGGAGCGCTTGAGACAGGTGACATTATATATTTTTCTAACGGGGCAAAATTCACTTTATCAGCGCCGGCTGCCGCAAACGCAACGCAGTTGCAAGGTAGATTAGAAGGTGGGAATGTTATGGCTGGCGAAGGTGCCACTATAAGTTCTGCAGCTTCTTTAACCATTGACACCGATGGGGTTAAGACGACTGTTTCAGCCAATGTTGACGGCGATAAATCTGGTTCTTTTACCCGGTCATTTTTTATCAGTCTAAGAGGTGAGAAAAGTTTTACCCTTCACTCATCTCAAGAAGATGCATCTTTGAGAGTTAGGCCCATCAAATTTGACAATATTGAGGAATCGGTAGTAACAAAGGTTGCTTCCTCGACCACAGCTGAAATTCAAAATATCAGCGTCGACGGAGCTGGCAAGGTTAACATAATGCTCACTGATGGCACTCAATACAGTCGCGGTCAAGTGCTACTGAAAAAATTCACAAATGAACAGGCTTTGTCCAAGCAAGGTTCAAACTTATATTCAAATCTTCAGAACGCAGGAGGCAACAAAGAGTGGGGTGTCGCTGGGAGTGATGGGTATGGGCGTGTTGAAGCAGGGTCGTTGGAGCTTTCCAATGTGGATGTGGCTCGCGAATTCTCAAAGCTAATTACCACACAGCGCGCATTTCAGGCCAACTCAAGAATGGTTTCCGCGAGTGACGAAATCCTCATGGAACTTCTTCGGTTGAAACGTTAATCAATTAGAAGTATAGTGCTGCTGAGTTGAAAATCAGCAGGAAGTAACATGGCAGAACCGAATCCACAACCCGATCAAGAAGAAGCGCCCCCGCAACCAGTAAAGGTTAAAGGTGGGGGCGTGATGGGCCCGATCGTTGCGGCAATTATCATTGTCGCCGGCATAGCCGGGATCATGAAGATAATGGTCCTTCCGGTATTGGAGGACAAAAAAACTTCTGTCTCTCCAGAGTTAAGTGGCGATGGAGCAGATGGCAAGCAGGCTAATGATAAGGGTGGTCAGGAAAGCTCGACCATTGAGAGGAGCATTACGTTCGACTTGGGCGAGCCGATTCTGGTGAACATCGAGGGGAATAGTGGCAAGGTCTTAAGTGCGAAGGTGGGGTACTTGCTGAAAACAGGTGACCTTGAGGAAGAAGATGTAAAATTGTTGAAAACCGCAGTAGAGGAATTCAAGCCGTTGTTGCGGGATGGCGTTCGAGGTTATTTGACTTCCATCCAGGAGGATGAGCTGGAACTGGTGACCGTCCATAAGGAACAACTCCGACGGAGGATGAATGATGAATTTGATACGATACGGAACAGAAGTCGTGAGAAAAAGATAAAAGAATTCATCAATTCAAATCCGGTTGAACGTGTGTTGTTACCTTCCTTTACGGCGCAGTAGTGCGATTTAAATATGGTTGCCCCCGATACCATGAACGATCTTGGCATGGCCGACCCGGAAGAGTTGGTCGAAGTGTTTGGTTTTAGTGGAGATCGTGTGGAACTACCGGAAGAGGCGGTAATACCATATACATTTGGCCAGGCGGCGAGTCTGTCGTCATCGGATCTTCATCGTTTTCGAACCCATAATACAAGTATTGCCAGGGCGATGGGGGCCCGTTTGTCGCTCTTTGTCAGAGCTGAGTTTTCGATGGAATTGGAGGAGGTCTCGACAATGACGTTTCAGAAGTTCCGTGAGACCACCCCCACTCCCTGTCACCATGTTTTGTTCAAGATTGAGCCAATGCAGGGGATCGGTGTGTTGGATTTTTCACCTGCGCTTGGCTTGGTTTTAACCGACCGCATGCTGGGAGGACTGGGTGCGATGGTGAACCCGGATCGGCAACTTAGGGAGGTGGAGCATTCCCTGATAGACCAGGCGACGGAAATCCTGCTGAAAGAGTGGGCCAATGACTGGGGGACGAGGGAAACGCTGACTCCGCGGTTGTTGGGATTTGAGAACAATCCTAAATTTCTCACTGTTTGTGATGACGATGAGGAAGTGAAAGTGATCAAGTACAGCGCAAGCATGGGCGATGTGTTTGACCGGATTCAGCTTGTACTGCCTGTGAAGATGAGTGACCCGTTAATTCAGCAACTGACGGCGGACACGGATGTGAAAAAGAAGGATGCCGCCAACAAACAAAACTTAAAGCCATCATGGAACAAGGCTTATAACGGGGTGAAAGTGCCCGTGCGTGCTGTCTGGAATGATGTGCAAATGCTTAGTCGGGATTTGTTGAATTTTAAAGTGGGTGATTTTTTACCATTGGATTCGGGTGCGTTTGACAAGGTGGAGATTCGCTTGGCTGACAGGCCTAAATTCGAGGGGCGCTTGGGGAGTTCGGGGAAAAACTCCGCCGTGGAAATTAAAAAATATATCGGGAAGTAATTCTGCTGAGATCTATGCCGACGACTGCTGACAATCAAAACACGATGGAGTTCTTATTGGACGTCCCGGTCAAATTGACCGTGGAGTTGGGCAATTGTGAGATGACGATGAAGGATTTGCTGCAGGTGGGGATAGGCAGCGTTGTGCAGTTGGATAAATCGTCCAGCGATCCCATCGACATCTTCGTTAACCAGAAGTTGGTTGCCCGTGGAGAGATCGTCGTGGTTGAGGACAATCTCGGAATCAAAATCACCGAGGTATCCACCGGGAGCGGGCAGGAGGAGGATGAGCCCGAGTCCAGCACCGCTGAATCTGCATGATTTTCTTGCGACAATTACCCGTGGTCCCGGTAATTGTCTTTGTTCTCTCGCCCATCGCGGCAGGAATGGAGGCTCAGGCGGGTACTGTGTCCGCTTGGCCAAGCGAGCCTTCGACTGTTATTGCCGCCACTTCTGGCCCAGGTCTTGAGGCATGGATCCAATTGTTGGGTATGCTGCTCTTGCTTTTGGGAATCTTCGCTGCAGCGGCCTGGGCAATTAAGCGCTGGAGGCTGTTGCCGCAACTCAGGGAGGGTGGACAAAATCTGAAAGTCGTAGAATCGCGATCGCTTGGCCAACGCAATTCAATTCTTGTGGTTCAGTACATGGATCGAAAGTTTCTCATCGGCTCTGGAAGCAACGGGGTTCAACTGATTGGAGACTTGGGTGTTGATTCGCCATCGATTGGCCAGGCGGTCCCTTCTGATCCGGCAGTTTCAGTTGATGAGGGCGTGGAATCAGAGAAGCGCCCCGGCTTTCTTTCATCGCTTTCTCAGCACATCCAAAAGGAAGGGAAATAATGTCCCGCTTGGCCAATCGCATATCACGACTGCTGTTTTGGTTGGTTATTCTTGGGCTGGTTGTGGCTGGTGAGCCAAGCGTTCAAGCTCAGCAATCTTCGACCAACTCGTTTGGTTTCAACCTCCAATTACCGGAAGATCCGCAGGAATTCGATCTGAGCATCCGGATTGTAATTTTCTTCACGTTGTTGGCGGTCGCGCCGTCGCTCATGATCATGATGACCTGTTTCACGCGCATCGTGATTGTCATGTCCTTTTTGCGCACCGCGCTTGCACTGCAACAGGCCCCCAGTAATCAGTTACTCATCGCGTTCTCCCTGTTTTTGACATTTTTCATCATGGGCCCGGTGTTTGAGGATATCAACGAAACCGCCTTGAAACCGTACTCTGATGGGCAGATCACCAGCCAACAGGCGATCGATGTTGGTGCGGACCGGATGCGTGAATTTATGCTGAAACAAACTCGACCGAAGGATGTGGAGTTCTTTCTGGGCTTGTCGCGCATAGGACCGACCACACTGGAGAATGTTCCGCTTCGTGTGGTGATCCCGAGTTTTGTGCTGAGCGAACTGACGACAGCATTTCAAATGGGATTCTTTTTGTTTCTCCCATTTATCCTGATCGATTTTGTTGTGGCCATTGTGTTGATGAGTCTTGGCCTCATGTTCCTGCCGCCCACGATGATATCCATGCCGATGAAGCTGCTGCTTTTCGTCCTAGCCGATGGGTGGACACTGCTGGTGAAATCGCTGGTGGACAGTTTTAATTATTAGCTACGCCTGATGTCTGTTGATCAATCCGTTGATATAGTGAAGGGCTTGATGATGCTTTGTCTCAAGGTGTCCTTGCCGTTTCTGTTGAGCGCCATGATCATCGGATTGCTTGTCAGTTTTTTTCAGGCCATCACATCGCTGCAGGAACAGACCCTGACGTTCGTACCCAAGGCGCTTGTTGTCGTTGTTGTGGTGTTTATCCTGTTCCCTTGGTTGATCAACACCATGATGGATTACACGGCCGAGACGTTTAACCGAATGTCCCAAGCGGGGCCTTGATGACGCGCTTGGCCAAGCGCTTGGTTTGCCGTGGAATATTTCCTGTTAGTATTCATGATGTTTCTCCGCTTTGGCGGGTTGCTTCTGATTTATCCCTTGTTCGTCATGGCGCGGATCCCGATAAAGTTACGCTTGGCCTTGGCCCTGATGATCGGGGCGGTATTGGCTGGTAATCTATCGGTGGCCCCCGACTGGCGCTCAATGGGGATGGCGGACATGTTGGGTATCGTTTTTTTTGAAATGTGCGCCGGGGTGTTGATGGGGTTGGTTTGCCGAATGGTTTACTATGCGCTTGAGATAGCCGGCTTGAGGATATCGACCGATTCGGGATTGTTTGTAACTTTGAATTTCGCCGGGATAGAGGGTGTCCCGCAGCAGGCACCGAGTATTATTTTGTTTCTTCTGGCGAGCATCATGATGGTGGGGATGGATCTGCACTACTTCATCATTGAGGCGGTACAGGCCAGTTATCAATTGTTGCCGATTGGGGGCGGTCAGTTCCATGGCGGTCTAATCAATCAACTGGGTTCAATGATCGGAAATGTCTTCGTGATGGGAATATTGATCTCGGCTCCGGTGATGGCAATCGGCTTTCTTGTAAACTTCATCATGGCGTTGATGGGGCGCGCCGTGGCTCGGATCAACGTCTTTGCTGAAAGTTTTTCAATTCGACTTTTATGCGGAATTGGAGTTTTCGGCGCGACTATTGCTCTTATGGCCGAGTACATCGCGAATTTTATTCGCACGATACCAAACGGTTTGGTGATTACAGCCCGGATTTTTGCTGGAAATTAGTTTTTTTTGGCGTTTTTCGGGTTTTTCCGGGTGCACGAGATCGTCCATTCGGGGTCCAAACGGGTGCAAAATAAACCATGCCCCAAGATAGCGATACCGGCGAAAAGACTGAGGAACCAACAGGAAAGAAGATTTCCGATGCGGTTTCACGGGGAAATATTGCCAAGAGTGCAGACATAAATACGGCTGCTCTCTTGGCAGTTGCGTTGCTGTTGTTGTCGTTGCTGGGTGGAGTGATTTGGGAAGGTCTACGGGGGTATCTCGTTCACATCTATGCAGATTTAGGCAATCTTAAGATGACGACGACATCGCTTCAGGGCTTTTTGGGAGAATTCTTAGATTTGCTGGGAGATCTTGTGCTGCCGTTTCTGCTTGGGGTGATGTTCGTTGGAATTCTCGCGGCGGGAACCCAAGTAAAGTTTCAGTTTTCGCCCCAAGCGGTCGAGTGGAATTTAAATAAATTCAACCCGATCAACGGCCTGCAAAAAATCTTCAGTTGGAAATCATGGGGGGAATTCCTGATCAACATGATTAAACTTGTTGTTGTAGTTGGGTTATTGATGAACGTGGTTTGGGGGGTGATTGATCACCCGGTTTTTCACCATCCGTCCTACCTTGGCCAAGTGTTGGATTTCATCTCAGAGTCGGCTCTGTTGCTTCTGAAAAAAGTTCTCCTGGCCATGATCGTGATTGGTGCGCTTGATTATGCCTATCAATGGTGGCGCACTCGGGATGGCTTAAAAATGAGCATCAAGGATGTGAAGGATGAGCAGAAGAGTCAGGACGGTGATCCGCATTCAAAGGGCGAGCAACGCAAGCGACGAATGGGTATGATACAAAACACCATGTGGAACGAGGTTCCTGAGGCGGACGTTGTGATCACGAACCCTACACATTTGGCCGTGGCTCTCAAATACGACCGGGCAAAAATGAAGGCACCTAAAGTCTTGGCCAAGGGCGCTCGTTACAACGCTCTCCTCATCCGTCAAATCGCCGAGAAAAACGGAGTGCCCCTCGTTGAAAACAAACCACTGGCACAAATGCTCTTTAAGTTCGGTCGGCCCGGCAAGGAGATTCCGTTCCAATTCTTCTCAGCTGTTGCAGAGATATTGGCGTATGTTTATCGCACGAACCGGTTCCGTTACTTTGCACAAGGAAGGGAGATCCCCGCGTAACCCATGGCAGATGGTGACAAAAGACTGAAACGAGTCTGGGATCTGAGCGATCTCGCGCTGGTGGTTTTTATGTTCGGCACCCTATTGGTGCTGATCGTCCCGGTGCATCAGATCGTGATGGACATGCTCCTAGGGGTGAGCCTTGCCCTGGCAATGTTGATCCTGCTGGTGATCCTGTTCCTCAAAAACCCTTCCGATTTCACAGGATTCCCCACGTTACTCCTGATTTTTACGTTGTACCGATTAGGTCTAAACGTTGGAACGACCCGTCTGATTTTGTCTGAAGCCGACGCGGGTGACCTGATCGATGCGTTCGGGGAGTTTGTTGTCAGTGGTAATTTCGTGGTGGGAATTGTGATCTTCCTGATCCTGACCGTGATCAACTTTACCGTGATCACCAAGGGGGCAGGGCGTATCGCTGAGGTTGCTGCGCGTTTTACGTTGGATGCGATGCCCGGCAAGCAGTTATCCATTGATGCTGAGTTGGACAAGGGCTACATCACTGTCGATGAGGCGATCGAAAAACGGAGATTGCTGCAGCAGGAAGCCGACTTTTATGGTGCGATGGATGGCGCCAGCAAGTTCGTCCGGGGTGATGCCATCGCGGCCATTTTGGTTACGTTGGTTAACATCATCGGCGGTTTGGCGATTGGCGTCTTCCAAAATGGGATGGGTGTCGCTGATGCACTGGAAACCTACACTCGCCTGACCATTGGTGACGGGTTGTTGTCGCAGGTGCCGGCGATTGTCACCTCAACGGCTGCCGGTGTGCTGGTTACTCGTGCTGCCTCGCGGCAGGAGCTTGGCCAAAGTCTCGGCAAGCAGTTGTTTTTCTCCCAAAGGGTGATGTCGATTCTCTGCGGAACGATGACCGTGCTGGCGTTTGTTCCCGGTTTCCCGATGATCCCATTCTTTGCCTTGGCTGGGTTGTTCGGGTTTATTGCTTATGGGCTTCGCGAGGGAGGCATCCTGAAGGAGGCCTTTGACAAAGTGGATGATGAAAACAAGGCATCGAGTCGCAGAAAGGATGACGCCAAAAAGGAGGCTGCCGCAGGAAGCCCGGATGAGGCACTCGAGTCACTGCTTCAGGTTGACACACTCATGATTGAGCTTGGTTACGGGTTGGTCAGCATGGCGGACCCGGCAAAGGGTGGAGACCTATTGCAACGGATTACGGGCGTCAGGAAATCATTTGCGCAGGACATGGGTTTCATCGTGCCATCCATCCGTCTGCGTGACAGTCTTCAGCTTGGCCCCAACCAATATCAGTTCTTGCTGAGAGGGCAGGTGATCGCTTCTGGCGAAGTCATGCCCGGCCATTGGATGGCCATGAACACCGCGAACAGTACAGTCGTGCTTAAGGGTGTTCCAACCACCGAACCGGTATTCAAGCTGCCGGCGACCTGGGTGGATGAAGTAGAGAGGCGAAACGCTGAGATGGCCGGCTACACGGTTGTGGATGCATCCTCCGTGATGGTCACTCACTTGAGTGAATCGATTCGACGTCACGCCTATCAGATTTTGACTCGTCAAGATGTGCAGGTGCTGGTCGACACCCTGAAGGACGATCACCCTGCACTGGTCAACGAACTCGTGCCGAACCTTTTGAACATCGGGCAGATTCAACGCATCTTGCAAAACCTGTTGTCCGAGGTGATCCCGATCCGAAATTTGGTGGGCATCCTCGAACGTGTGGCTGATCACGCACCTGCGACAAAAAACCCGGATGAGTTGTCTGAGCAGGCGCGGCGTGTGTTGGGCTCGGAAATCGTTAAGCCGTTTTTATCGGACGAAAACGAAGTGCGTGCCGTGACGATGGAGCCGTGGCTCGAGGAGGAGATCGCCAAGGGTTTGCAAAAGTCTGCGACCGAATCTGTCCTTTTCATGGAGCCCAAGTTGGCCCAACACATGACTCATCATCTGGCGACGGCTGTGCAGCCGATGATTGCGTCCGGGCAGCAGCCGGTGGTGCTTTGTTCGACACAAATCCGCCTTGGTTTGCGGCGGTTTTTCTCCGCGAATTTCCCCGAAATTGCCTTCATTGCTTATGAGGAGTTGCCACCAAAGGTGGGGATTCAATCCACCTCAGCAATCCCCGGTATGCCCTGAGATAAATGAAGGTCCAAACATTTATAGCGCCAACCGCGAAGGAAGCCATCGAAACGGTGCATAGCACGCTTGGCCCGGACGCGATAGTGGTCAATATACGAAAACTGCCGAAGCCGGGTTGGCAGGGATTGTTTCAATCGCCCCAAGTTGAGGTGTCTGCCTTAGTCAGCGGCATCACTTCGACAAAACCGGGCGGCGAAAGCGAGATTGAAAGGCAAGTCTCCAAACCGATCTCGACTGATATTGATGCGCCAGCGGTGAAAAATCCTCAGGTCGGGAGCAGGTTGGATATAGTTGACGATACCCCGATCGAGATCCCGAAGTTATCAGCTCATGTAGAGAGCGATAATCTGTTCAACGATCCTTTGCCCAAGACGTTTGTTGAACCGCTTGGCCAAGCGCTTGGCCAAATGGTACCTCAAGGAGAGCAAGTGGCTCCCGGGAATGGGGTCAATATCGGAACAGTGCTGGAGGGTATTGGCGTGCTGCCTCTCCAGGTCGAACGATTGTTGCGCTTGGCCAAGCAGCGTTTCCCGAAATTGGACTCGTGCCCAATGGGAGACCAAGTGCAGTACATCCGCCATTGCCTCATCGATCACTGGAACAGCTTGGCCAAGGCAGCTGGGAAAAACAGTCATGCCCGAAAAGTGCTGGTCGGCGCGCCGGGATCGGGCAAAACAACAGTTCTATGTAAGTGGCTCACACAGACGGTCTTGGCCAAGCGCCAACCGGCTCGAGTCTGGAGACTGGACGGTCATCAATCCAACACCGCAGAGATGTTGACCGTCCACGCAGAGATGCTGGATGTTGAGGTGAACCGTGTCTGGTACCCGGAGCCGGTCACGGATGGGACGGCTCAGTTCTTCGATTTACCAGGGGTGATGCCAGGGGACTCGCTGGGCTTTGATACGCTAAAGCAGTTGGCCAACGAGATTCAACCGGCAGAATTTATTTTGGTGCTCAACTCTGCCTATGAATTGGATCATCTCATTCGCTCTGTTCGTGCGTTCGGTGATCTGCCGATAAACGGTTTGATTGCCACGCATCTGGATGAGGAGACCAAGTGGAGTAAGCTGTGGAATCTGACCTTGGAGACAGGGTTGCCCATACTCTACTGCTCAGGAGGACAGGAAATCCCCGGTGATTTCGTTCAGCTAACCTCGGAAATGCTATTTCACTCGGTGATGCAGCAGTTAGAACCTGAGAATTCCACCAAGCAGCTGGATACGGTGTTTAACTGATTCTGAATCAATTAGATGCTACTGTCTTGAAATTCCGCATTTTTTCTTAAAAGAACCGCCGAATCTCAGTTTTTGGCATTGCTCCTGCTAAGATTTAGTCAGGTGAATGTGAGTTTATATCAAGCCGCTGCCGCGATGGACGCATCCGCGCGTTGGCAGGAGGCTGTTTCGGAGAATCTGGCCGAGGTGTCTCGGCCCGGATTCAAGAAACATGACGTCACCTTTTCAGCATTGGTTGCCGGTAAGATGGAGAAACCGGTGGAGATGATCAAGACGACGACCGATCCTGTTACGGGCGAGGAAGTGGAGTCGACTGAAACGGGTGAAAAGCCGTTTCAATTGCCCAAGCCGAGTCTTGCCATAAATTTCGAGCAAGGGCCGCTCAAGCAAACGCAGGTCAAGACGGACATTGCTCTGACAGGGAAAGGTTTTTTGCAGGTACAGGATCCACAGGGGAACAACCTTTTTACAAGGGACGGTGAATTGAAAATGTTGCCCTCAGGCCAGCTGGTAACCAAGGAAGGATACGACACTGGCCTGCAGCTTAACGATCCCAACCAAGTGCAGTCTCTGGTGATTGCCAAGAATGGAACAGCAAGTCAGGCCGGTGAAGTGATCGGGCAACTGCAGTTGTTTGCGTTCAATGATCCCTCAAATCTGACACGTATCTCCGGGGCATACTACAAGGCGAACCCGGCCGACATGGGGATGCCTATGGCGGATATCGACCGAGATACCGAGGGGTTCACCGAAATTGAGCAGGGTTTTCTTGAACAGTCCAACAGTACCTCGTTGACGGAGATGACCAGTTTAATTCGTTCCATGCGTCACTTTGAGGCCAACCAAAAAGTGATTCAAGCGCACGACCAGAGACTGGGGCAAACCATTAGCACACTCACAGCCACGCAATAATAATTAAAGAATATGATTCGAGCACTATATACCTCCGCGTCCGGGATGAACTCCCAGCAGATGAATCTGGATCTCATCGCGAACAACTTGGCCAACGTCAACACTACCGGCTTCAAGAAAAGCAAAATCGAGTTCCAGGATTTGCTTTATCAGAATAAAAAAGCCGAAGGTGCAGAGGCTGGTGATGGCAATATGACACCTTCAGGCATTCAGATAGGGCATGGTTCTAGACCTATATCTACGACAAAAATTTTTACTGATGGCGATCTGGTTGAAACAGGTGAGCAAACAGATTTGGCAATTCATGGTGACGGTTTTTTCGAGGTTCAAATGCCAGGAGGCCAACAAGGTTATACTCGGGACGGTAGCTTTAAGGTAAGTGCAGATGGTGGGGTTGTTACAAGTGAAGGGTACCCTCTGAATATTGGTCTTGATAATATACCAGCGGAAGCAATCAACATTGGAATCGCCTCAACTGGTGAATATACTTTTTTCAATCAACAAGGTCAAAATATCGGCAATGGAAATATTCAGTTGACTCGATTTATAAACGCATCAGGATTGCAAAATATTGGTCGTAATATATTTATTGAAACTCAGGCTTCAGGCCCACCGGAGCAAGGCCAGCCAGGTCAAAATGGTTTCGGACAGTTGGCTCAAGGATATCTTGAGATGTCTAATGTTAAAGTTGTTGAGGAGATGGTGAATCTGATCAAGGCCCAACGGGCCTATGAAGTGAACTCAAAGGCCATTCAGGCTGCAGATGAGATGATGCAGCGTAGTAATGCCATCAAGCGTTAATAGAGGGAACTTGATTCAATGAAGGTCAACCAACACCATTACCTAATCAAAGCGTTATCGGTTTCCGCCTTGTTTTTTTTACTTGGCCAAGCGCGTGCGGACTTTGTGCTCAAAGCCGAATGTGAGGTTGGGGTTGATGGCGTTTACTTGTCGGATGTCGTTGAGGCTGCCAAGGGTGACCCAATACCTGCAATTCATCTCGATGTATCACCGAGGTGGGGATCTGTCCGCGAGTACGCCGCTGATGAATTGATGAAACTCATTCAGACCCGTGCTCAGGCGGTTCATGTTCGTGCTGGTGTACAGGACAATGTTCGAGTTGTTCGAAGGGGGCGTGCCCTTAAAGAGGTCGAAGTACTTCAAGCGCTGAAGGATGAAGTTGCAAGATCCCCTCTTTATACGGGTGGTGAGTTGGAGATGATATTTTCCCGTGAGTGGAGATCGTTGATAATCCCGGATGGCCCGCTTGAATTGAAATTAGTCTCCAAATTGAATTATCGAACTCCGCAAACAACAATGAGATTTCAGTTGCTGGATGCGGGGGTGCCGATTGGGTCGTTCAGCGCGTATGTCAAAATGGCCTTGTGGAAGGATGTCTGGGTTGCGAGTGGCTCAATCAATCGCGGGACGCTATTGCCGGAGGCCAAGCTGGAGCGGCAGCGGATGGATATCATCAAGAACCGTAGAGATTTGTGGGACGGCAATCCTTCGGACAGTCGATTTTGGTTTCAGGAGGTGATCTCGCCGGGCCGTTTGATTTACGCGCGATCCGTTGGGATGAAGCCTGTTGTTCGTCGTGGCGGCTTGGCCAAGGCGGTGGTGACGAATGGTTCGCTGACGGTGAGCGCGAACGTCAAAGTGCTGGAAGATGGTGCGCCGGGGGACGTTGTGCGTGTCCAAAACTTGGTCACCCGCAAGGAACTGATTGGAGAGGTAGTTGATGAGAATACAGTCAAAATTAGAAATCTTTAGGACGGGGTTGTCCCTGTTAGTGTTGGCGGTGTTTGCGCTTAGCCAAGTGCAAGCCGATTCGCTTTGGAGTAAGGAGACGGCGGTTTCACTGTTTACAGATCATAAGGCCAAGCGAGTGGGGGATATCATCACCGTGCTGGTTCAGGAGAATAATTCTGCTTCCCGCAACTCCAGCACGAAGACGGAAAAAAAGGGCGACATCAGTGCGTCGATCTCGAGTTTCGTCACAGGCAATATTCAGAACAAAATTTTCTCTAATAATACTGGTGATGATAACGCTGCTCAGTTGCCTAAACTTGAGACTACATCGCAGAACAAATTCGAAGGCTCCGGTGCGGTCAACAATTCCGGCAGCATAAACTCGCGTTTTGCAGTGCGTGTCGTGGATGTGTTGCCGAATAAAAATTTGATCATCGAGGGTGTGCGACGTACTTCGTTTTCAGGGGAAAGCCAGACCATCATATTGCGTGGTACGGTGCGTCCTCAAGACGTGACCCCTGTTAACACGGTGGTGAGTTACAACCTTGCGGATGTGTCGATCCGGTTCAAGGATGAGGGTGTGGTCAATGACAGTCAAAAGAAAGGCTGGTTCGGTAAGCTTTGGGACAAAGTATCCCCATTTTAAGTTAACATGTTGAATTTCTTGTCATCACTGGTGAGGAAACACCGCAGCACTTTTAAGGTGTTGGAAGCGTTGCGGAATTGCGTCCAAAAGTGGACTCTTCGATTAGGCGCGAGGGGCTCTGCTTTCATCGATTCGTTGTCGTTTATGAATCGTACTCCGGTGATGGCGAGTGCTTTACGCCTAGTGATGGCGCTTGGTTCCGTGGCAATGGTTCAAGCGCAGGGGCAGCCCGCCGCTGGATCTGCGGCGCCGGCGGATCAAGCTAATAACGTTCGAGTAACTTCTCCTTATGATGGTTCAAACCTCAGTGTTCGAGTTCGGGATTTGTGTTTCGTTTTGGGCGCGAGGGACAACCAATTGGTTGGCTACGGGATTGTCTCGGGCCTGGCGGGAGACGGTGACAAGGATCCTGAATTTACACTTCAGGCCGTGGCGAACATGCTCGAACGCTTTGGGTTAACGCTGCCGCCCTCTGCATTAACTTCAAAAAATATCGCCGCCGTTGTGTTGACCGCAGACATTCCGCCTTTTGTCCGGAGCGGATCAAGAATTGATGTTCATGTGTCGGCGATGGGCGACGCCCGTTCGCTGCATGGCGCTGTCCTGGCTAGGACTCCTTTGCTTGGGCCGGATGGAACAGTTTATGCCGTAGCACAGGGGCCGGTGGCAGTGGGCGGGTTCATTGGAGGTATACCAGGGCCGGGTGGTGCGAGCGTGCAAAAGAATCATCCGACAAGTGGCCAAATTGTTCGGGGGGCGGTGGTTGAGCGTGAAATTCCCGTCACTTTTGTTAAGGACAAAAAAATCGAGTTGATTATGCGGCAGCCTGATTTTGTTAACGCGAATTCGGTTGCGGATAAAATTAATTACACGCTCAGGTTGCGTAAGATTGTTGATAATGTGGCAAGCCCGGCCTTGGCCAAGGACGGGTCCACCATTCAGGTAATGATTCCGGAAGATTACACGGCGGATCCCGTACGTTTTCTCGCTCTGATCGAAGAATTGGCCGTGATGGTAAACACCCCAGCTAGGGTCGTGTTAAACGAACGCACCGGGACGATCGTGGCGACCTCGCGTGTGGCGGTATCCAGTTGTGCCGTGGCGCACGGCAATATTATCGTAAATATTGCCCAAGGTTATGACATTAGCCAACCGCAGGTGCCCTTGGCCGGAGGTGCCCCGGTACTATCCCCGGCAACGGATATTGTGATCAACGAGGGTGAAGGCATGCTCACTCCGTTCAGGAGCATGCCTACGGTGCAGGATGTGGCCAAGTCGTTGAACGCGCTTGGTGTAACTCCGCGTGATATGATGGCTATTTTTCAGGCGATGAAACAGGCGGGGGCGTTGCAGGCGGAATTAATTTTGAGATAGGAAAAAACCATTTGATACAGGCATCCACAGCAGCCGCAATTGGACTTGGCCAAGCCGACAATGTCGACTTGGCCCAAGTCGCATCTAATAGCCAACTTTCTGATGATGAAAAATTGAAGGTCGCGGCGAGGCAGTTTGAAGCAATGTTGGCGCGTCAAATACTCAAGGATGCCTATAAACCAATCCTTGCGAATGGGCTGGAGATGAATGGAGTGTCTGCGGAAATTTATCGTGATATGATTGTTCGCCAACTGGGGGATGCGGTTGGCAAAACTGGAGCATTTGGAATTTCGACATCACTCCAGGGGCAATTGGCGGCCGAGCGCTTGGCCAAGCCGGAGGATAAAGGGGGGCAGGAATGAAGGAGAAAATGGACAACTTGGTTCAGGGATTACGAGAGGAACTGATTCAATACGGTGAAATGCTGACCCTGTTGGAGGAGCAACAGGAGATGATTGTAAATCGATCAGCCGATGGGTTGATCCAAAACTTGACGGCGATTCATTCGCAGATGGCGGAGATTGCCAAGGTGAGGGACAAGCGGGATGAACAGCGCCATGACTTAGCCAAAGAACTGGATCAGGACGGCGATATTTCCTTTCGGGATCTGATCGGCTTCTTGCCAAGCGGGTACCAATCGCTGACGCAGGCACTGTTGGATGAGGTAAATGGCCTCCTTCAGAAAGCCAATCAGCGGATGAGGCAGAATCATCTTCTCTTGTCCCGGTCGCTCGATTTTATGCAGCAATTGATCCAAAGCTTGTTCCCAACCCAAGCTGGGCAGACCTACGATCAAAGCGGCCAGATAGGTGCGGGGTATATACCGCAGCGAACCACGTATGAGACGCTGATTTAAAATCAACCCTTTACCGTTTATAAGATATGCCAGGATTAACCGGAAGCATCAGCATGGCGCGGACATCTTTACAGATGAACCAGCGTGCCATCGAGTTGGCCGGTCACAACCTGGCGAATGTCAGTAATCCAGCCTATTCCCGGCAGCGTCTAAAGATACAAACAGCCACCGGTGTGCCCACCGAAGATGGGTTGCAGGGCGGGGGAGTTGAGATAACCGGTATTGAGCATTTTCGCGATTACCTTCTGGACAGGCAGGTGGCGAACGAACAGAGCGTCCTGGCTTATCTGGATCAGAAAAAAAAGATTCTCCATTACACACAGTCGGCGATTGGTCAGGAACTGGACCGTGCTTCATCGAGTGCAGAGGGTAACGCCGCTTCACAGGGCGTTAGCGGCCAGATGGGCTTGGGGGATAATCTGACGGATTTTTTCAATTCACTACAGGCTCTGAGCACAAATCCTAATTCTCAGGCGTATCGGCAGGTCGTTATATTTAAGGCACAAAACCTTTCCGAAAAATTTAACCGCGTGGACTTTCGATTGGGAGAATTGGTTCACGACTTAAACGGGGAGTTTGAATCCATGGTGGATGAAGTGAATAACTCTATCATAGGATTAGAAAAAATGGCCGGACTAATCAGCAACGCCGAAGCGCTTGGCAACGCAAACGATGTCCGGGATCGGTTCCACAAGAGGTTGGAGGATTTATGTCAATTGGTAGATGTCCAGTTTGAGTTTGAGCCGGTAAATGAGTTGAATTCAGACAATAAGGCGGTCGAGAAGTTAACCCTGTCGATTGGCGGGGTTAATGTAATTAAAAAGGGTGAGTTGGTAGAAAAGTTGAAGCTGTCAGTTTTTGATGAAAACGGGCAGAAGGTGGAGAGGGAAAATAATGTTTTAAAGCGTGGGGACACGGTGTTCGTAGAGGCGATTAATTCGGTTGAAGGGTTTCAATTGCGATCGGGTCGAATCAAGGCGGCAATCGATGCGAGGGATTTAACAATCAATGGATTCAAATCATCAATAGACCATATAGCCCAGACGATTAAGACCAGAATAAATGAAGAGTACGTTCAGGGGACTTCGCTGCCGGTTATACAGATTTCCGATGTCCTTACTGAGGCGTGGGTGGCCGGTTCTTCTGGAACGTTGAGTGTTCAAGAACTCGCCGCAGACCTAAAAGAGGGGGATCAAATTCTATTTTCCAACGGCGGTACATTTACGGTTTCTGAGGATGCTGCCATGGGTTCATCCGGAATCAATGGCACCTACCAGGGGACGACCCCATTGACGGCCGGATTGACCGCAACAATCCAGGGCATGGAGTTTTTTGATACGACTGCGGATGGATTGAAGATAAATGAGCGGGTTGAGTCAAACCCCGGGTTGTTTAATGCCAGCGTCGGGGGGGATGCCGGTAATAATGACATGGCATTAAGGTTGGCCAGGATCACTGACGAAAGACAGGAGACGCTGAGCGGGCAAACGTTTAATGAATCGGTCAATCAGGCAATAGCCGGTTTTGGTCAGGAGTTGTTCAACGTGGAGACTCAGGCGGTAGACCAAAAAGCAGTGGCGCGTATGTTGGAGGAGCAGCGAATCTCGCTTGGGGGTGTTTCTATTGATGAAGAAATGTCGAATTTGCTGGTTTTTCAGCGTGCGTTTCAAGCCAACGCCAAGTTGATTTCTGTTCTGGATGAAATGTTGGCCGAGGCGATTAACATCGTTCGATAAGCGGTATGAGAGTAACATCAAATAGTTTTCCCACGGCACTTCAATACCAGTTGGAGTCGCTCGCTACCAAGCAGGCAAGGCTTCAGTCGCAGGCGGCGACTGGTCAACGATTTAGTGCACCCAGTGAAGATCCCCGGGCGACCCGGAAAGTGTTGGAGTTGCAGCAGGAAACTCGTCGATTAAGTCAGTATAATGAGAACATCGACCTTAGCAGTGAGAAGTTGAATTCGGTTTACGGTGCGATTCAGGCTGTTAAAAAGGTGTCCGATCGGGCCGGCGAGTTGGCCACCATGGTTGATGACATGAAATCAAGGGATCAACTGGCGGCATATCGGCAGGAAATCAATCAATTGATTGAACAAACCGTGCAGATAGCAAACACGAATAATCAGTTTGGTTACATTTTTTCGGGGACGAAATCCAACGCCGAGGCTTATGGCATTACCCGGAACGAGAATGGGGAAATCTCTGAGGTCGAGTACCAAGGATCAACCGATACACTTGGAATTGAAATTGCCAAGGGTTCACAGATTTCGGTTGAGATGGCTGGTTCGAATACCACTGAATCAGGAACGCAGGGCTTATTCGAAACCCGAGAAGGTAGCTTCTTTTCGAACTTAATCGAGTTAAGGGATAGGCTTGATAGTGGTACGCGGGAAGATGTAGCCTATATCCGGGAAACGGTGACAACCAACCTGATGAAGGATGAGTCCAACGTGATATATCACATCTCAAGAGTGGGTGCCCTGGAGGCGAGATTGGAAACAGCCAAGACTCTGGGAACGAGAAGGATTACGGCGGCAAATGAGTTCGTGTCGAAGGAGGTTGATGCGGATTTGGCTAAAACCTTGGTAAAGTTGAACGAAATTCAAACTGCGTATTTAGCAGCATTGAAGTCTGGTTCCACGATTATGAACCAATCACTTCTGGATTATGTATAAATGAACTTTGTTAGTGCAAAGATTAGATTATTCCGAATATATTCAATAGTATTAGCCATCACTGGTGCATTCGTGTTGAATTGTGCTCTTGGACAGCCTGTCTCTTCGGATGAGGCAAAAACCGCAACCGCGAATCCAAACATCCCTGGCCTTAATCAATTAGATGATTCATCTTCCGAGACTTCTGGTTCCAGAACTTTTAATAACAGAGTAGATGAAGCTGCAAAAGAAATAGTCGAAGATTTAACTGGGGCTCGCTCTTCGGCAGAAGCCAAAGAATTAATCGAAAAGATATTTTCCTCTGAAGCTAGCAAAGATGTGAAGTATCAGGCACAGAAATTATCACTTAGAAAGTTGGCAAGTCTGGCTGAAGAAGAGGGAAGGTTTGAGGATGCGCAACAGTATTTGGCTGTGTATGTAAAGCGGTTTCCTGATGATGAATTAATTCCGGTTGTGCTATTGAATCAGGGAGAATTATACCGAAAAATGGGGGCATATGATCTTGAGCGTCAGAAGTGCTATGATGTCATCAAGGCCGCTCAGGGTGTTGAGTTGGATAGAGACAAGTATAATTTGAACTATGTGAAACGTGCTGTATTGACTGCACAAATAAATATTGCAGAGTCTTTTTTTGATGAGGCAAAAAAGATGCCCACAAAATTGGCTGAGATGGGATTTTTCAACTCTGTGGAGCAGTTTCAGACATTAACCAAATCTGTGGAGCAGTTTCAGACATTAACCAACTCTGTGGAGTTGTTAGACCAAGGATCAGAGTTCGATGGGTTGGAACTGGGCGAATTGAATAATGTAGATCTTTCACTCAAGTTGATTCGGGCACTGCATGAATTAAGCATTTCAAAAAGGAGCAAATTAAGCATTTCAAAAAGGGGCAACAAAGAGTCGATTGATGCTGATAAGCAGGAGGTAGAAAAGAGTTTTAAAGAGGTGCATGATGAGGGGGATCGATTCATAAAAAATTACGATGCTGCTGCAACGAAGAAAAAAGGGGAAGTGCTTTATTACGTGTTGCATGCAATCAGAAATTCAAATGTTGCCCCTTCCAAGATCTCTTCCGAGCTTTTAAAAAAGTTCGAAGATTTGTACAAGTTGAACAAGGAAAATGATGTGAAAACTCTCCCATGGATTCTGAAGGGCGCGGGCGAGTTGGGCCAGTATTTTTTTCAGAAAGGTAAAGACGAAAAAGGTAAAAAAGACGAAAAAGAAGAGAGCTTCGAAAATGCGAAACGTGTTTTTGAAATGCATGTCGAGTTAATTGCTGGTGGCAAAGGTGAGTCAGAGAAACTGCTCGAAATGCTATATGGATTACAATACGCGGAAACATTGATAGATGAAAAAATTAAACAAAATTCATTGTATAACGACACATTTAATGATGTCCGTGGGATTGTAGACTATGTCAAATCTGGAGCGAAAGAAATAGGTCTAAAATTACCGCTGTTATCCAATTTAGGTGAAATTGGCGTGGACGAAGACGGGGACGGCAGGGATGCCTACGACGAATTACTCACCGGGCACTCCGACACCAACCCTGATAATGTCCCCT
>Ga0209036_1000204_pt1 | contig 24595 bp, 32 predicted proteins | sample MarorgKNORR_S2LV_3_FD_188222 | JGI IMG/M metagenome (GOLD analysis project Ga0209036, IMG submission 188222) | Marine microbial communities from the Southern Atlantic Ocean, analyzing organic carbon cycling - DCM_A/KNORR_S2/LV (SPAdes) (version 2) | ecosystem: Environmental > Aquatic > Marine >... | reverse complement strand
CTCCGAAGTAACAATAGACCTTGCTTTAACAATTGCTGAATGTCCAATGAGAAACCAAATTGAAACGGAAATTAAAAGAAAACTTAAATTGATTGAAAACATTGAAGAAGTTTATATAAATGTAGTTGAAATGAGTAAAGAAGACAGGTCTTCCTTGATGACAATAGCTAGAAAAAATGCTCGAGATAATGCTATTCCAACAAATATTAATACACGTACAAGAGTTATCGCTGTGGGAAGTGGTAAGGGGGGAGTTGGAAAATCTACAATCTCTACAAATCTTGCTGTAGGACTAGAAAATTTAGGTTTCACAACAGGATTGCTGGATGCAGATATCTGGGGTTTTTCGATACCACGATTACTAGGAATAGAAGGAAGATTAGAAGCAAATAAAGATAAGAAAATAGTTCCATATAAAAGAGGAGGCCTTGAGGTTGTCTCCACAGGTTTAATTACTGATGATGAAGACACCGCTTTGATGTGGCGAGGTCTTATGTTGAGTAAAGCTCTCGAACAGTTTTTATTTGATGTTGAGTGGGGCAATCTTGATTATCTAGTAATTGACTTGCCTCCGGGCACAGGTGATATTCAGATGGCTTTAGGTAGACTTTTACCACAAACAGAGTTGGTTGTAGTTACAACTCCGCAGTTAAGTGCACAGAAAGTAGCTACAAGAGTTGCAGATATGGCTAAAAGGAGTTTTATACCGCTTTTGGGTGTTGTTGAAAATATGTCTTATTTTGAGTCAGGTGATGGAAATAAATATAATATTTTTGGTAAAGGTGGTGGAGATGAACTTTCCGAAAAATTTGGTATCCCTCTTCTAAGTAAGATCCCAATAAGTGAAGACTCTATAGAAGAGTCAGAAAATGGTACGCCTATTCTCTTACAAAACAATAAAACCCCAACTAAAGAAGCCATGCAAGATCTTGTAAATACAATTATAAAAGTATTGCCTCCAGTCTCTGATGAAACATGTACAGGAAGACTAGCTAAAGTTCTTGAGGAATTAGAAGTAGAAGCTTAGATTTAATGGAAAATATATCGGTAAACAATTTAGTTGAAGAATTTGAATCAAGCCTTCCAAGAGAAATCTCTATTTCAATAGCAAAAAATATTTTAAATTCGAAAATAAGTAAAGAAAATGCAATAAGTGAATATAAGAAAAATATTGGATTACTAGAAAAGAAAATACAGAGACAAGTTATTAATTGCACAGGGACTTTACTTCATACAAACCTAGGAAGAGCCCAAATAAACCCTCGGTTTACAGGAGGTGCTTCAAATATCGAATATGACTTAGATCAACATAAAAGAGGCGAAAGAAACGAATATTTAACTTCTTCAATGAATTTATTACTTAACTCTGAAAATGTTTGTTTTGTTAACAATAATGCAGCAGCTTTATTTATCACTTTAAGCACAGTAAAGAATTCTTCTAACATAAAAAATGTAATTATCTCCAGAGGAGAAATTATTGAAATTGGTGGTTCGTATAGGCTCCCAGAAATAATAGAATCTAGCGGATTAAAGCTTCAAGAAGTTGGTACAACTAACAAAACGGACATTAAAGATTATGAGAAAGCTTTGAAGTCTAACCCGGACTCCATTCTGCTTAAAGTACACAGGTCTAATTTTTCAATTAAAGGTTTTACTAAAGAGGTGTCTATTAAAGAGCTTAAAACTCTATCTACAAAATATAATGCACATCTTTTTCACGACCTTGGAAGTGGTCTTGTCATTGATAGAAATTTTTTAGAGGCAAAAGAAATAGATATCTTTAACAGCGAACCGACTGTTCAGGAGTCACTGGAAGACGGTTCAGATTTGGTTATGTTTTCAGGAGATAAATTATTTGGCTCTGTGCAGTCAGGAATAATTGCTGGAAAAGAAAACTTAGTCAAGGAGATTAAAAATGATCCTTTATTTAGAACATATAGGTGTTCACCTTTAATTCTTTTTGAATTACAAAATACAGTTAATAAATATATAGATAAAAATGAAATGTCTATACCTATTTGGTCTTCTTTGTTAATGAAATATGAAGAACTTCTAGCAAGAGTGGACGATATTTCAAAAAAAATATCAATTGATCATAAAATTTTTGATAGTGAGTCTTTGATTGGTGGGGGCACAATGCCTGATAAAAAACTTTTGACTCCTGCAATTGGTATTCCAAGTAAAAATATTGATGAAGATTTAAGAATACTATCAAATCAAGAAATACCTTTAATACCAAGGATTTCAGAAGATAAAATAATAATAGACGTAAGAAGCTGTCCAGTAGAAGATGACGAAAAAATAATAGAATTGCTAAATAAACTATGACAGTACTTGCGACAGCAGGTCATGTAGATCATGGAAAATCCACTTTTGTTAATTTTTTAACAAATCAAGAAACTGACAGGTTGGCTGAAGAAAAAAAAAGAGGTTTAACAATCAACCTGGGTTATACATATTTTAAGGATAAAGATCAAACGTACTCTATTGTTGATGTGCCTGGTCATAGTGATTTTTTTAAAAATACAGTTTCAGGTTTTTCAAATGCAAATGTAATTTTATTTATTATTGATTCAACTCAAGGTTGGTCTAAACAATCAGAAGAACACTTCAATACACTAGTTGAATTAGGTAAAGAAAATTTTATATTTGTTTACACGAAAATAGATTTGTTAGAACCGTCAGCAAAATACGATGATTTAGATAAAAAATCAGATAAGTTAAAAAAGTTAAACTACACAATCCTTGAATTTGATTTAAAAAACTCTAAAAGAGAGAGTGTTATACAAAAAATTGTTGAATTTATCAATAAATGTGAGTTTGAAAAAAATAATGCTTCTATGTGGGTGGACAGAAGTTTTATTATTGATGGAGTAGGGAGAGTAGTTACAGGAACAGCAAACTCAGATTTTAAAACTGATGATATATATTTTCCAGCTGAAGGTAATAAATTAGAAATCAAAGAATTACAAAGTTTAAATGAAAAATATAAAGATGGTTTAAATTCAAAGAGAGTTGCTATTTCTCTCAAAAAAAATAATAAAATATTTCCAAAAAAAGGAGCTTTGTTAACAAATAATGAAATTGCTTTTACTAATTTATTATTTGTAAAATTTAGAAATAAAGTAACCGATAAAAATTTTAAAAGAGGCACCAGAAGAATTTTTGTTGGAACAACAAGCGTTCTGATAAAAAATATTTGGAATATAAATTTAAAAACAAATACTTATGGATTAATTGAACTTAATAAAAAAATTCCAATTGTCAATAATGAAAGGTTTGTCATACAAAATATTGAAAATAACAAATTTTTTGGAGGTGAATTTCTATTTTTTATAAATAATAAATTTCTTAAAAAGCATATTATTAATCAATCAATAAAGAAAATTGAAATGAATTCTCTATTTGATTTATTCACTGTTCTTAACAAAGAGTTTATTCAGGACAGTATCAAAACTGTGAACATTGAAGACTGGATTATAAAAGAAGACACTTTAAAAAAGATTAAAACAGACATAGATCAAAACTATAAGGAAATAAATAAAGTTGGTTTTATTAAATATATGAATAGAGAATATTTTATAGATCAAGAATTTTTAGATAAAGTTATGAAAAATTTTAAGAATGTGAATATTTTTGAAGATCAAATAGCGATAAATTTAAACGATGAAGCAGTCGATAATGAAACATTTGAAGATATTAAAACAAAACTCGGTGAAACATTAGAGGTCAATAAATTAGAGATAAATCAGTATGACAAAGAATCAATCAAATCATTGTTTTTAAATGAAAAAATTTACAGAATATCAAAAAATATTATAATTGCAGATCTGCACTTAAATATTCTAATTAAACATCTTGAGAAACTGCCTCTCGAATTTAGTGTTTCCGAATTTAAAGATCAAACTAAATTATCAAGAAAATATGCAATACCTATGTTGGAATTATTAGATAAGAAATTAATTACTTCTAAGATAAACGATTCAGGAGACCGAAAAAAATTAGTCTGAAAAGACTAAATTTCTCTTTCTCTCAACTTCGTTCAATCCTCCCCAAATGCCAAAGGGTTCAGCAATTTCTTTTGCTTCATCTAAACATTCGATTCTGACGGGACATCCATTACATACAGCTTTTGCTTTTGCTTCTCTTTTTTCTCTATCTTCTTTTTTTTCAAATGTAGCGGGAGGAAAAAATAGGTTGCTACTGTGTTGTCTACACATGGCATCATACTGCCAAGAGGAAACTTTTATTTCTAACATATAGGAACGATATTGAAAAAATAACATATGGCAAAAGGTTTTTTTCGCGAAGTTTTGCTTGTATTTTCCTTATTTATTAAATTATTAAGTTGCCCTCTTCTTCTTTAATAATATATTCTTCATTTACCTTGTACGTATTATCTTGCTTAGTATCTACCCTTATCTTGAGCTTATTTATCTCAATCAGAACCGCATCATTATCTAAGATCTCAATAATTTTACCTTTACTACCTTCAAAAGAAGTCATCGCACTTGTATCTGTAGTTAGCCTTGATCTAATAACTGTTGGTATTGCAATGAAGTAGAAGAATGCTAGTCCAAGGGATACTAGCCCCAAAAGAAATTGGTTAACTTCTATTTCATAATCTCTAAACATAAGAATTGAGGATAAATATAACAATATAAAAGCTCCTATTCCTAATAACGAAAAGTATCCTCTAGACAAGATTTTGAGATAAACTAAAAATGAGATTATAAATAATACAATTCCAAAATAATTTATTCCAAACTCTTGAAAAGGCATGGTAGAGAAAATTACTAAAGATCCACCGATAAATGCCATTAAGCCTGGCCCTATTGCAAAGAGTTCTAAACCAATTAATGCAAAACCAAGAACAAAAAATAAGTAAGTAAAAATAGGATTAGAAATCGAAATATAAAATCTTTCAATTAATGAAGGTTTAATGAATTCAATTTCACTGGATGACTCATTTGAAGAGAGGTTTATATTGATTGCTTGACCAGATAAATTGCTTAAAATATTTTCAGAACTTAAATTTTCAATAAAAGATCCGAGCGAACCAACAATAATATATCCTTCATAAATACCTTCTTGATTGACTATGCTTATCGTTCTATTTTCATAATTACAAATATTGATAATGCAATATTGTGCTTCTACAGAATCAGTAAATTCTACATTTATTAAATTTACTCCAGGGGTATAACCTACAAAGTCAAAGCTATTTATAGTATCGAAATCTAAATCAACTTTGTAAGGACCTACCCATAGAGCAGTATAGAAATCTTGACTTAATATTAAATTGTTGAATTGTTCTAGTTTTTCTGAAGAAAATTGTTTTGAACTATATTGAACAATAAATAAATCATTTTTTTCATATTCAAATTCCTCAAAATGTCGTTCAACAGATCTTACGTGCGCTGATGAAAAGATGCCATCGACTTCAAAAATATTTACTTGAGCAACACTTATGGATGCTAAAACTATTGAAAAAATTATATTTATCATTATTTATTTAGTTTAAAATTACAGGATAGTATTCTTTTAAAACTGTGAAAATATTATTGATATCAGATAACGAATGGGTCAAGGAATCTTTGGAAAAGTATCTTGATTTTGATCATGAGTTAACTCATGAAAAAGAAAATACACAAATAGACTTTTATTTTGATTATATTTTTGTTGATATGCAGGTTCAAAATAATGGGGGGCCATCGATAATTAGGGAGCTGAAAAGAAAGGATTCTACCAAGAATTCATTTTTTGTACTCCTTGCAGACAGAGAAGCTGATGAAATACAGGCTAAAAGAGTTGAATCTAATGGTTTTATGGTTAAGCCTATTACTAAAAGTAAAATAAATAATCTCTTTAATTTAAACTAAGATGCTTTAAAATTTATATATACATATTGAGTACTAACTTAGACATAATCCTATATTTACTAATCTTTACTTGTTTAGTGTTCTCTGCCTTGCTTTCTGGGTCTGAGACAGCAATTACATCATTGCCAAGAGAAAAGATTCACCAGCTTGATGACTCAAAAAAGAATAGGCGAATAAAGCGTGCAAAAGATAAAATCGAAACAACAATTGGTGGAATACTTGTAGCAAATAACTTTGTAAACATACTTATGGCATCTCTGGCAACAATATTATTTGTAAGAAGATTTGGAGAAAGAACAGGTGGAATTTATGCGACACTCTTTATAACAATCCTTGTTCTTGTATTTGGAGAAGTTACACCAAAAACTCTTGCTACAAGAAAGCCCTTAGAGTTCTTCTCTAGAACATCAATTCTTATAGACTATCTTTCAAGAATTTTTGCACCTTTTACAAATTTAATTACTGGATCAATAAATAAATACGGAACAAAAAATGTTGGTGATATGGACGGAGATAATGAAATTACAGAAGCTGACATTCAAGCTCTAACAGCTTTAGGTGAACAAGAAGGTCAAATATTGCCTGCAGAAAGAGAAATTATTGATTCTTTACTCGAATTTTCTGATAGGCCTATTAAAGAAATCATGACTCCTAGAGTAGATGTTTTGTTCCTATCAACGCCATTATCTATAAAAGATGTAAGGACAATAGTAAATGAAAAAAGAATCTCAAGAATGCCAGTTTCTAAAAGTGAATCTTTAGATGATACTTATGGAGTTGTATATGTAAAAGATCTTTTAAATCTTAAGCTTGATTCAGATACTTTAGAAATAGAAAATTTAGTTAAAGATGTAATTTATTTACCAGAATATACAACTGTTCTTTCAGCTTTAAATATATTAAGAGAAAACAAGGCTAGCTTTGCCTGTGTCATTGATGAAAATGGTGGAATTGAGGGCGTCATTACAATTAAAGATGTTCTTTCAGAATTTGTTGGTGACCTTCCAGATGAACACGATCAAAGATTTTCTGGAATTAGAAGGCTTGGACCAGGACAATGGAGAATTGATGGTAAGACTGATATTGATGATTTCGAAGAATTTTTTGGCTTAGAACCTAATGTAAAAGACGTTGCGACTGTTGGTGGGCTTTTCTTGAGCCATTCAGAGCAACTTCCAAACGAGGGTGAAAAGATTACTATTGATGGTCTTGAAATTACAGTACTAGATATTGAAGGTAGAAGAATCGATTCAGTAGTTGTAAAAAAGATAGCAAAGAAATAAGATTTTTATAATCAACTAAACTCAATAGTATGGCGTTATTTTGGCAAATTGTATCATTACTATCTGTATGGTTGCTTTATGGACTGGCAGCTTCCTTTTTCGTTAAAAATGTTAACAAAAGAGATTACCTTCTTTTAATCTCTTCAGGTCTAATTGGCGGTTTACTTGGAGGCAGAATTGGCAATATTTTAGATGTACCAGAAAACATTTGGTGGCTTAGAGAAGTTATTAAATTTGGAATAACAATACTTTCTATGCATACTCTTCATAATGTTTTTAAATGGAGAAAATATAAAAAGTAGTTATTTTTTAGGAATTCTTGCTGCTTTTAAAAGATTTCCATTTTCATCTATCAACCCGCACCTTTTAGAAAGTAATTTTGGGTTAAATGAAAATAAATTTTTTTTCCAAGTTGCAATGTATCCATAACCACCGACAGAATCTAACCTTCCTGTTGCTTCATCTAATTCAGCAGTTGAAGGTGCAACAACAATAGGAAGGTCATCTTGATAAAGCGCATCCCAGTCTTCTGAGATTGAAGCCTTCCCTGATTTCAGAAGAATATTGAGAATATCTTCAGTCATCTTTTGAAATCAATTCTTCAAACTTTGACATATATTCTTCTTCATTTTGTCCATTCAAGGTTAAGTCAAATGAAGTATCTTTTTTAATTCCTAGCTTTAATATCCCGATCATGCTTTTGCCGTCTACTTCTTGGTCGTTATAGGAAATAATTACTTCTCCATCAAACTCTTGAGCTATTTTAACAAACTCAGCTGCGGGTCTTGCATGTAACCCTACAGAGGATCTAATAGTTAAGTTTTTTGTAGTTGGCATCTAATTATTTTAACTTACTTAAATATATTTCCAAATCACTATCAACGTTCCAAAAATCTGTAAAAAACTCTTCTATACCATTTTGAAATAGTTTTTTAAATTCTTTAAATCCATCTATATCATCTAAATCTTCATTTAATAAAATTTGAAATACGGATTGAAAAGTTTCTATATTTGAACTATTTTTTAATAGCAAATCTAGTGGTGCATGAAACCTTTCAGACTTATTAAATTTTATTAAAGGGTTTCTTGCAACACGTATAAGTTCATCTTTTACTTCTGGAGCAGAAAATCTTTTGAGAATTGTTTGCTTGTAATTATCAACATCTCCAGCAGCTCTATCAAACAACAAGTAAGCTTCTCCCAAGGAGTCTATAGCATTTTTTGAGAACTCGATATTTTTGCTATCATCAAAAAGCTCATGCATAAATCGCTTATTTTTAGCTAAACCATAATAAGCTAGCTGAAGATGCAACCCGTTTAAAATCCATAATTTTTTAATAAATTCTTTTTCATAGTCTCCGTAGCTCACAACTTCCGAAGATTTTAAAGGTTTAATTGGTTGTTCTTCTAATACGATAGAACCAAACTCTTCAACAGTAACGTCGAGTGACTCTGTTGATTGTGGAGGGACAATTTTATCAACTACAGCATCGATAATATCTAGTTTGTCTATCTCCACTTTTGCTTCTTTATATGCTGTTGACGAGGCTCTATATTTATTCTCAAAAGCTATAAATACTGGACTTTTTTCGAATTCTATATTCACCATACTGTTAATGACACTTAATAAGTGATTTGGTCCAACAGAAGTAGTTATTAAGTCTGCTTTTGATAAAGCTAATTCTAAATCGTCTAAATTATCTAATTCAATTCCAGAAAAGTTTTCAACGAACAAAGTATTTTCTTTACTGTTTAAAAAATTCGACACTTGATATTGATTTACTGAATTTAATTTAGAGATTAAAAGACTATCAACGTCAACAAAGGTAACTTCAAATCCATTGTCTTGAAGAACGGGAGCTATAAATCCCCTTCCAATATTTCCTGCGCCAAAGTGGACAGCTAGCTTACCCATTAGCTAAAAAGCTCATATATTTTATCAACTGAATCAATCTCCCATATTTTTTTTGCGTCTTCAGGATCTTCTATTAGGTCGGCAAGCTTACTTAAAACATCCATGTGTTCATCATCTTTAGCAGCTATCCCAACAATTATATGTGCCCTCTCACCATTCCAATCTACTCCCATATGAGATTGAATTATTGATATTGCTGTTTCATTAATGTATTTTTTTCCATCTTCCATGCCATGAGGTATTGCCACTCCGTTTCCTATATAAGTTGCGAAACCCTCATTTGCTAACTTATCAAGCATTGAGTCAATATACTCTTCTTGAACACTACCGCTGTCTTTTAATAATTTCCCAGCTAGTATTGTTGCTTCTTCTTTACTTGAAAGTTCTTGTGAGACAGCAATTGCTGTTTTTTTTAGAATTTCCATTATTTAAGCTGAGTGAATATCATTCCCTTTAGATAAATCATCAACTAATTTATTTATAGCTGGATCATTCATAAACATATTAAATGTAACTACTACTGAATTTTCTGCAACTTCCCTAGCTCTTCCAGCGAGACCTTGGTGAGCTACAACTACATCAGCATCGGCTGGGATAAGATTTACTGGAGAGTGTTCAACATTAATATCTAATCCTGCTTTAGTTAGCTTTTTTATTAAACCATTTTTTACCATCAGACTTGAACCCATTCCAGCTTCACATGCTAAAACAATTTTATTTACTTCACTTGATGGTATTGAATCTTTACTCATATTATTTCTCCTCTCACGTTACATTATATAAAAAAGTTTGGGGAGGTAAAACCTCCCCAAACAAATTTTTAGCTTAAAGAAACTTAAGCAGTTGGAACGTTGACGTCGATTGTGTCTTCAACTCCAGCATCAGTTTCTGTTATTGGTCTTGCTCTTAAGATGATTGTACCAACGACTGCAGCAGCAACTGCTCCAATCAATACACCACCTAGCACAGCAAAGTGTCCACCTCTAGGTGTAACAGCTAAGTATGCAAATATACTTCCTGGTGAAGGTGTTGCCACCAAACCAGCTCCAGTAATCTGGAACCAGAGGTCAGCAGAAATTCCACCTGCCCACATACTTAGGATCATAATTGGATGTCCTAAAACATATGGGAAGTAAATTTCGTGAATACCTCCAAAGAAGTGAATGATTATGGAACCTGGAGCAGATTGCTTCCACATTCCAGTACCTGCAAACCAATATGCAAGCAACAACCCTAGACCTGGTCCAGGATTTGTTTCAAGCAAGAACCAGATGGATTGACCAGTTTCAGCAGCTTCAGCTGCTCCAAGTGGTCCTAATACACCGTGGTTGATTGCATTGTTTAAAAATAGTACTTTGGCTACTTCAATAGGAATGTCTGCTAATGGTACTAGACCTGCGTCTACTAATGCACCAGCTGCATTTCCTAAGAAATCGGTTATTCCTTGCAGAATTGGACCGATAACGTTCTTGCTTACAACCGCAAGAATTGTTCCAAGGATACCTAATGAGAAGTTATCAACTAACATCTCAAAGCCTTCAGGAGTTGCAGGTTGCAAAGCTCCGTCTACTTTCTTTTGTACCCATGCTGCCAAAGGACCCATGGCCATAGCTCCTAAGAATTGAGGAGTAGTTGAACCAACAACAATAGCTGTTGTTACAACTGCACCAATTACACCACCTCTGTGTCCATGAACCATTTTTCCACCTGTATAACCAATAAGAATTGGTAACAAGCTCACGATCATAGGACCAACCATTTCAGACAGACCTTCGTTAGGTACCCATCCTGTTGGTATAAAGAGAGCTGTAATCAAACCCCAAGCAATGAAAGCTCCGATGTTAGGAATAACCATTCCTGCCATCGCGCCCCCAACGCGTTGTATGGATTCTTTCATTTTTCAATCTCCTTTGATTGATTAATTGTCGTATTTTTACGACATCACCTATTATATGAAAAATCTATTCGGTTTTCTTCATAATTAATATGAAATTTAATTATTGGATGTAACTAATTTATAAAGAAAATGGTCTTAAAGACTATTTTTTTAATAAAGAATGGCTGATTAGACTATGAAAATCAGTGAATTATTTAAAAAATGTAGTAATAATAGCTTTTCTAATAGCTGCTTTAGTAGCTATATCTTTTGGTGCTACGAAATCCTTAGTTGTTAATACCTCTAAACCTCTAACTAATGTTATCTCTGGTTCTTTTAGCATTCCACCATCAGAAATGTTATTTAATGACGATACAGTAACTGTAATTATTGAAAGAAGAAAAAAAGATGAGGCTGAACGAATTGTAAGCGAATGTTTAAATTATCACTCGGAGAAATATCCTGAATACAAAAATATATCATGTAATTTAGTCGTCAAAACAAACTTACTAATTGATAACAGCTGTGAGTATATAGTCGGAACTTTAAAAGAGACGGACGGGAAAAATATAATTAATTTAGGTATTAATCCTGATTGTTAAAATCTATTAATCAAAAATAGACCCTAAAAGACTATCTTCTTCTGTTTCAATTTCAGCTAATACTTCTCCAACATTTATTACTGAGCCTTCTTCAACGATTAGCTTAATTACCTTTCCTGTAAATGGAGAATCAAGATCCATATCTACTTTATCGGTAGATATTTCAGCAATTATATCTCCCTTCTTGATTTCTGAACCCTCTGAAATATTCCATTTTAATAACTCTGCTTCAGTCATCTGATCAGACATGGCGGGCAATATAATATTTTCTTTACTCATTTTCAATTACTTTAAGTATTGAATTTATAATATCATCTTTTTGAGGTATGACTTTGTTCTCTAAATGTTTAGCTGAAGGCATGGGTGAGTGTAATCCTGATAATAGTTTTGGTGGTGTTTTTATTTTTTTAAAAGCCTCTGAGGAGACCACTTCTGTAATAACAGTGGATCCAACAGAGCTATCACCAGAAGCTTCTTGGCACATTAGAAGTCTTCCTGTCTTGCTTACTGAGCTTATAACTAAATCAATATCTAGCGGAGATAAAGTCATTAAGTCTATTAATTCAACTGAATATTTTTCTAATTTTTTATCATTCATTGCTTCTTTAGCAGTATTTATCATATTTGAGTAAGAGACAACAGTTATGTCTGAGCCTTCAGAGATGATTTTTCCTTTTCCAAGTAGAGATGAGTCTTTCGGAAAATCATTTATCTGTACATCTTCTTTAATTTTATAAATTAACTTATGTTCCATAAATATTATTGGATTCCTATCAATAAAAGATGCTAATAATAAATCATAAGCATTCTGTGGGCCCGATGGTGTGACAACTTTTAATCCTGGAACATGACAGAACCATGATTCAAGTGATTGGCTATGCTGAGCAGCAGCTCCGGTGCCTCCTCCGCTTGCTCCTCTGACAATTAATGGCACATCTACTGAGCCTCCATACATGAAATGTAACTTAGCTGCCTGGTTTACAATTGGATCCATCGCATTAACTATAAAGTCACTAAACTGCATCTCCACAATCGGTCTCATTCCAGTTATTGCAGCTCCAACTCCAAGCCCAGCTATCACGTCCTCTGAAATGGGTGTATCTTTTATTCTGTTTTCACCGTATTGTTCAAGCAAGCCATCCGTTACTCCAAATGCTCCTCCATAGATACCAATATCTTCTCCTGCTAAAAATGCCTCTTCGTAATTATCTAAACATAGAGAAAGGGCTTTCTTGATAGCTTGACCGGTTGACATTTCAGGCATAAGAGTCCTCTTCTAAATTTGTTTCAGAACTTTCAGGTGATTCTAAGGCTTTTTTTACAGAATTTTTTATTTCTTCTTTTACTTCGTTTTCAATATTTTCTAAATCTGCCTTCTTATAACCTTCTTCTAATAATTTTCCACTAAATCTAATAAGTGGATCTTTTTCTTCTTTCCAAAAATTTATTTCTTCATCAGTTCTATACAAATTTCTATCTGATTTTGAGTGACCTCTGTATCTGTAGGTAACACATTCAATAAATCTTGGTTTTCCTTTGGACAAGATACTTTCTTTATATCCGGCTACAGTTTCATAAACATTCTCAACATCGTTTCCATCAATAGAGATACTTTCAATACCATAAGACTCTGCTCTTTTTATAATTGATCCTCCAGCAATAGCATTCTCTGAGGCCATTGACATTCCATATTGATTATTTTCACATAAAAATATAATTGGCAACTCCCATAAAGAAGCTAGATTTAATGCTTCGTGAAATGATCCTTCATTGACTGCTCCATCACCAAAAAAACATAATGTAACATTGTCTTTTTTTTGCATTTTTAATGAGTGCCCTGCTCCAACTGCGATCGTTAAGCTCCCTGCTACAACACCATTAGCACCCAAGTTTCCGTTAGAAAGATCTGCAATATGCATTGAACCTCCTCTTCCTCTACAGTATCCATCTTCTCTTCCTAGTAATTCAGCAAACATACGGAAGGTGTCGGCTCCTTTTGCTAAACAGTGTCCATGACCTCTATGTGTTGAAGTAATTAAATCTTCTTTAGTTAGTGCAAGGCATGCCCCCGCTGCAGTTGCTTCTTGTCCTATTGATAAATGCATTGTTCCATGCAAAATACCTCTTGAAAACATCTCTTCTAGGGCTTCTTCAAACATTCGAATAAGAAGCATCATTCTAAAAAGTTCTAATTTTTTATTTTTGTCCAAGGTCATTTATTAACTCTTTTGTTTTTTACGTAATTCGTTAATTAAGTTTTCAGGAAGTTCAACACTTTCTAAAGATATAGGGTCTCCAGCTTTAATTAATTTACTAACTGTTCCACCCTCAAGCAACCCAAGGGGTGCTAATCCTTTTGAATCTGATACTGGATAGGCTACACCGTAAGAGGAAAACCCTCCTATTCCATCTATAGTCTCGCCAGGTTCTAAATCTTTTTTCGCGTGGCCTACAACTTCAGATATCCAAGTCTTTGGTTGCAATCCAGGTTCATTATTAATTATTGCCATTCCAACACTCCTTGGTGCTTCAACTGAGGCTAAATGATATGGTCTGTAAAGCGTGTAGTATGGCCCTTCTCCCATTGAGAGATACTCCATTTCTTCAATAACGGTTGGACTGTCACTTTTTACAATAGAAAAAACTCCTGGTGCGGGGCCGAATGCAAAATCAACCCTTCCAGTATCACTAAGGACTCCTCCATCTTTTTCTGGAATTAATGTTTTATGTAAATCTTTTACCTCAGAAATAGGTCCATTCATGCCTACTTTGTCTAGAGGGAGATTAATTCCATTAGATAAAGCTGTCATCTCAATCATTGTTTTACTTCCGTCAACAAAACTTGCTAACATTTTGGGGTTCATCTTTTTCTTGTTTGCCTCATCCTTCAGTGAGTCAGGTGTAGCTTTTTGATCTAATGGGTTGTTTTTGCCTTTGCCTACGCAAACAACTTCAAATCCAGTATCTATTGAAAAATCATATAGCTCTTTACAAACTACTGGCTCATCTCCGTTCGCAACACTGTAGACAACATTTTTTTCTTTTGATAGTTCAGCCAAATATAAACCTATAGTTATATCTGTTTCAACATTAAGCATTAAAACATGTTTTTCAGCTAACAGACAAGAGTAAGCAACCTCTGCACCTACCCAGGGAACTCCTGTAGCTTCATAAACTATATCTATTGGAAGCTCAGCAAGTGCTCTAACATCTGAAACTACTCCTCCGTTTCCTTTTTCTATTGAAGAACTAGCATCACTATCGTAACCTATTGAATTTATTCCTGATAAAGTTAAAGCGTTTTCTGCACGATTTTTATCTATATCAGCACAGGCAACTAATTCCATCCCTTTTATCTTGCCAATTTGAGCCGCTAAACCAGTACCCATTTGTCCAGCACCTACTAAACCAACTCTTACTGGTCTACCTATATTTTTCTCTCTTTCAAGTAATGCTTCAGTTAAATTCATTAGTAAATATTTATTGTGTCACCAACAACTATATCGGGGATCTTTGAATATGAGCAACTGACATCTCCGGGTAAAGCCGCCTCCTGAGCTGAGTCTAGCTTTAATACCAAATGACCTAAATTTTTAAAATTTTCATTAGCAACTTCTCCAATAGATGTTACTTTTAAAATTTCACCTGATAGTTCTATAGTTGTACCAACAACAATATCTCCATTAACAGGTTTTAACTCGTGAACTACTGCTACATCTTGAAGCTCTTCAGGAGCATTATCTCCAAAGAAGACCACTATACCTTCAGCTAAAAAAAGCTCTGATTGTTCCCCTAATTTAACAATATTTGAGGAATATATTGACATTTAAGCTTCAGTTATTTGATCCTCAGAAACTCCTGATACAAAATTCTCTTCTTTAATAAATTGAGCTAGGGGTCCAGCGGGTGTGGTGTCATGAATATCAACTGTAGGAACACCTTTCATTGGATAGACACCTATTCTTGCAGTCCCACCACAGTCAATAACAGCGCAAGCCATTGCCTTAAAACTTCCTTCGGGAGATGATTTAAATCCATCAAATGCTTCTGCACCCGTCATATCTGCAATTTTTTGCGCTACTGGATGAATTCCTCCACCAGTAATACAAACTATATATTTTTTTTCTGCATTTGGAGATATTTCTAAAGGACCTCCCCAGCCACTTGGTCCTGCTTCTACTTTTACTTTTTTATAATCTGACATTTTTTCTCCTTAAAAAAATTTGTAACGCTCTGATTTTACACAGAGCGCTACAATTTTTAAAATTGTTTAACTAAATTTATAAACCTAGTGCAAACAAGTAACCAACAACTACAGATATTGGTCCAGTTATCATTCTACTTGTGAGAACTGCTGGAACTCCAACCTCTACAGTTTCTGGCTCAGCTTCACCTAAAGCCAAACCAACAGGTACGAAGTCGCAACCAACCTGTGGGTTAATTGCAAACAATGCAGGTAGGGCCATTGAAACATCAATGTTTCCACGTCCAATTTCTGTTCCAATTAAGACACCAACAATTTGTGCTATTACAGCACCCGGTCCTAATAAAGGAGACAGAATAGGTATTGCACAAATGACACAAACTATCATAAGTCCACCTAAGCTACTTGCGAATCCTTTTATTCCGTTAGCGATAAGATCGCCTACACCAGTTTCTAATATCAAACCAATGACAAAAGTTACAAATGCCATAAAAGGAATTATGGTTTTAAGACATAGATCAACAGCATCACGTCCTGCTTGGAACAATGTTCCAACAACGCCACCTACTGATCTACCAATACGTTCTATTAAAGCTTGCATTATGCTGCACCTCCTTGGCGTGACTTCCACATTATGCTAAAGATAATGTCAGTCACAATACCTCTGATTAAGATTACAACTAATCCAGCAAGAAGGTATCTTACTGCTAATGCTGTAACCATATCCGGTGCAACCATTTCTACGCCAGCTGCAATTCCAAGCCAAACGAATAACTCCCCACCATTTGCATGTGGGAAAATACCCGTAATTGGATGGACAAAGCTGACAGCCGCATCATAAAACGCTGGTTTATTTTTTTCTGGTAAGAATGTTCCAAATGTATAGCAAACAGGGTTAGTCAGCATAAATACTGCAACGAAAGCAAGCAAAGTATATCTAACTGGAACATACATCCAGCCTTCTTGCGATGCCCATTTCGCAAAATTTTCGACCCTTTCTTCACCTATGAATTTAACAAGAGCATTAACTGCTGTTAAAAACACAACTACAATTGGGATAATACCTGTGGTGAACCCTACAAAAACATCTGCAGCGGTTCTAAACACCTGTATAAACGCTTCGGCACCAGCCACTAAAGCATCCATAGTTTATCCTTTCTCTACTGAACTACTCTTTTTTTCATCAACAATTTTATTAATTAATGCATCAACAGCCATTTTGGCTGCATCATAGAGTGGTTCTTGAATATCTGAATCTCTTATTTCAGATAAAGTTTTTCCGATAAATGTTGATTCTTTTTTCCCTTTAGCAAATACTGTTGTACCCTCTAAAGTGACCGCATCAACAATTATTGAATCTTGATTGGCAGATACTGCTACGTAGATTTTTTTTCTGCCCCATTTTGGTTGATTAACACCAATAGATACAGTTAATCCTGGTCCCTTAAGCTCATTTACAATGTTTAAGAAACTAGTAGCCTGTTCTTTGGCTAGACGCATTTGTAAGACCCACATTAATGCAAGCCCAATAAACAATGCGCCTAAGGCGTATGGTGAACTAAGTATTTTTGTTCTCCCCCCCCAACAACAAAATGTTATTAATCTAATTCTACAAAATAAGTTTTTCCCATGGAGAGTAGTTGGTGAAAAATACAATAATAATGTAACGTTTCTTACGTTTTATATATAAGAATTACTCTTCTATAAGCTTTTCTAGCTCAAATATGTCCTCTATATATGTAACTTTCATATTTCTAGGGTCACCTGGGATAATCATTGCTTCCATTCCTAAGTACTTAGAAACACATTCTGTAGTATCTACTGCTTGCCAATTATCTAATTTGGCTAGTTCGTAAGATTCCCATAGTTCTTTTGCTGGAAATACTTGTGGCGTCTGGACTTCGATAATTGTCTCATCTTCTTCAGCTTCATCACTATTCTCTTTTTGACTTAAATTTATTGAACTAAAGCCAGGAGCTGAACCACCATACTTAATAGCTACATTTATTAATTCATTTATAAGAGGTTCCGGCAGAAAAGGTCTTGCACCATCGTGAATCAAGATTAGATCTTGATCTTCAACTTTGTTTGATTCTTTTAAATAATTTAATCCTTCATACTCACTTTCATGTCTCGAATTACCTCCAACTGTTACTCCGATTAATTTTTTTGGATCAACTAATTCAATTACATTGTTGGTTTTGTCCCAATCTTCCTCTCTAATGACAAGGACTATCGAATCAATAATGCTAGATTTCTCTAAAGTTTCTAGTGGCCAACATAGCGCTGGTCTTCTCCCTATTGGAAAGTAAACTTTATTTTCTTCATTAGAGAATCGATTACTAGATCCTCCCGCTAGAAGGATTGCGTGTGTCTTCATAAATTTAATTTTTTTAGTTCTTCTCTGACTTCAGTTGAGTTCTCAAGAGCTAATATATTATTTTTAATTTTCTTTAAATCCATATCTTTTATTTTATTTAGTTGCTGAAATACAAAAGGAGCGGATGAAGGAGACATGCTGAAAACTCTTAGTCCTAAAGCATAAAGAGCTGATGCTGATATTGAATCAGAGGACATTTCGCCACATACAGAAACTTCTATATTGTTCTTGTTAGCTGTTGATATTACATTTTCTAATGTTCTTAATACTGCAGGATGAAGCGGGTCTTGATACTTAACAAGGTTTGGATTACCTCTGTCTGCTGCCATAATATATTGTGTTAAATCATTCGTTCCGATAGAAAAGAAATCAACATACTTAGAAAATTCTTCAATTAATAATGTTGATGCTGGTGTTTCAATCATTATTCCTACTTCTGGTTTATTGATTTTTAATTTATCAGCAATTGTTTCAACTATCTGATTTGATTCAAGAAAATCTTCAATTGTAGATATCATTGGAAACATTATTTTGACTCTTTCAACATTTTCAGAAATTAATATTGATTCAATTTGTGTTTCAAATAATTCTTTCTTGTCTAATGAAAGTCTTATGCCTCTTACACCAAGGAAAGGGTTTTCTTCCTCAGGAAGATCTAAATAATCAACCTGCTTATCACCACCAATGTCTAAAGTTCGATATACAATTGTTCCGGAAAATTTTTTTTGTATATTTTCAAGTATCGTTTTTTGCTCTTCTGTTGTTGGGATGCTTGATCTATCTAAATATATAAATTCAGATCTAAATAATCCTATAGAGTTAAGAAATGGATGGTCGAAAGAGTTTATTTCCTCATTAGAACCAACATTTACCCTGAATTCTAAATCTGAAGCTTCATATATATCTTGCGTGAACGAACTAACTATTTCTTCTTGCAATTTTGATCTCTCATTTATCTCTTTAATAGTTGCATCATCAGGATTAATATTTATTTCACCAGTTTCACCATCAATTGACATAACATCTTTATTTTTAATACTATTCATTTCTTCTCCAATACCAATGATGCATGGAATACCTAGGTTTTTAGCAACTATAACAGCGTGTGATGTGGTTCCTCCTTCTTTAAGAATAATTCCATTTATATAGCTCATATTCATTGATGAAGTATCCGCTGGTGTTAAATCAACAGCTACAATTATTGAATTGTTTTCTAGCTCCACTGAAGAAGCAATCCTCTGCATTGTGTTTATCAAATGTTTTCCAACTGACAATAGATCTTCTGCTCTTTGACTGAAATATTCATCGTCCATTGACTGTAAAATCTCAGCATTTGTTTTAAAAACTTCAAATACATCCGCTACAGAAGTGTTGTTATTTTCATTTATTCCATTAATGACTTCAGGGTCTTGCATTATTAAAATATACGCATCTAAAACGTCTGCTTCATCTTTTCTATTATTTTTCTTAAAATCTTTTATCTGTAAATTAAATTTTTCAGTAAGTATTTTGACAGCTTCTTCGAAAGTTAATTCAGCTTCAATGTTTAAATCAACTTCGTTTTCATAAATAAAAGCAGCTCCAATAGCTGTGCCGATTGATACACCATTTCCTTTAACAGTTTTCATTATTTCATCAAGTTACACATAAAAAATGTATTTTGCAATGATGGATTAATTCAAAATCTTATTAGTTTTAATATGTGAAGTTTTTGTTAATTGACTTTAAAAATAATCCAACAATTGGATATATAGACTATTCCCCAGAAAATGGAGTGGACTTTTCTGATAGGAAAGAGTTTAAAAATATCGACGATGTTACAAAAAATTATAAAGAAGAGTCTTGTATATTAATTGATGAGCTTTCAGGAGATGCATCATTCGTCTCTGTGTCAATTAAAAGACTTCTTGATTCTGACTATAAAATAACAACTAAAAATATAACAAATGCAATAAAAACAATTGATTCCTCTGGGAAAGTTACTTCTCACCTTGATAGGGATAAATACAAAAGGCTATCGACCCCAATTAAAATTGAAATGAAATCACTTAAAAATTATTTTGACAATTTTTCAGAATGGAATTTTGAAAACTATCTAAAACTAAATAACTTTACATATAAACAATATCAAGAAGTAGAAGAGGGATTGACTTTAGAGTCTAAATAGACTTGCAAGACTCCTACTAATAAAACTATTGAAAAACCTATTATCTGTTTAATCTCAAGATTCTCGTTTAAAATTAATGCACCCAACACAACACCAGTGACTGGTTCTAAATATGTTATGGTGCTAACAGCTAAAGGTTTAATTACCTTAACAACGTACCAATAAGTAGTTAAGCCTAGAGCAGTTAAAAATAATCCTAAAAAAAGACTTATTAGGATATTAGATATCATCCAATTCCACGAATCAAATGTAAATTTAATAAGTATAAAAGCTGCCACTATTAATTGTGAAAAAGCAACTTTTAAGCCTCCTAATTTAGATGAGTACCTTTCTCCAATCGTGATAATAAAAGCCAAACTTACAGCACTAATAAGCCCATAAATAATGCCGGTAATTGATTTTACATCTACTAAATCAAGGAGGAGGTAAAGGCCTAAGAAGCCAGAGAGAATTAATAGTATTTGATAAGATTGAAGTTTTGTTCCTCTTGCATATTCAATAAAAATAACAAATATTGGATAGGAAAATACTAACCCTATCCCAACCGCGACAGAATTTAGTTCAATTGATTCAAACATTGTCACCCAATGTATTGCAAGTAAGGGTCCTAATATCAACCCAGGTTTGATGAGTTCTTTTATGCTTACATCTTTTTTTAATAAAATTAATCCTAAAAATATTGAACCAATAAATGTTCTCACTCCGACAAGCGAAATTGAATTAATTTCAGAAGTTCTAATGATTAAAGGTATCGTCCCCCAAGAAACTGCTAGTACAGTTATGGCTAAGTAAGCCCTAAGAACTTGATTCACTATTCTTCTTGTTTTGAATAGTTACTAAATTGAGTGTATTCCTTGCTGAAATAAAGGTCGACTTTTCCTGTTGAGCCTGATCTATGTTTTACTATATTGACTTCTGCAACTCCTGGCCTTTCAGTAGCTGGGTTATAGTAGTCATCTCTATAAAGCATCATTACGATATCTGCGTCTTGTTCAATTGCACCAGATTCTCTTAAGTCTCCAAGTCTTGGTCTTTTATCTTCACGTGCTTCTGCTGCTCTATTCAACTGAGATAAAGCTAGTATTGGAACTTTTAATTCTCTTGCTAGGTTCTTAAGGTTTCTACTTATTTCAGCAATTTCTTGTTGTCTGTTATCGCCAGACAGTCCTTGCATTAATTGAAGATAGTCAACAACAATTAAATCAAGTCCTTTTGAAGCTTTAAGTCTTCTTGACTTAGCTCTGATATCAGTAACTGTAATTACAGATGCATCATCAAAATATAGAGGCATGTTGTTTACTTTAGAAGCAGCTTCAACAACTCTTGACCACTTTTCTGGACCTAACTGGCCTTTTCTAGCATCTCCAGATGTTACTTTTGCTTCTGAGAATAAGACTCGTTGGACTAATTCTTCTTTTGTCATTTCAAGAGAAAAGAAAGCAGTTACTTTTTTCTCTTTTGATACATTTGTCGCAATATTTAAAGCTAATGATGATTTACCCATGCTTGGACGAGCTGCAATAACTACTAAGTTACCATCTTGTAAACCAGCCAGAGTTGAATCTAAGTCTGCAAAATGTGTAGCTAAACCAGACAAACCTGTGCCTTGGTTTTCAATTTCTTCTATTCTTTCAATAGCACCATCTAATACATCAGATACTCCAATTAGTCCTTCTCCTATTGCGTCGTCAGAAGCACTGAAAATTGACTGCTCTGCTTCATCCATAACATTGTGGATGTCTTTATCTGTCGCATAAGCTAAGAGCTCAATCCTGCTGCTTGCTTTTAAAAGTTTTCTTCTATTTGACTGTTCTTGAACTATTTCAATATATCTTTCAAAATTTGCTGAACTCGGTACATTGTCTACTAATCTTGCAATGCTTGATGTTTTAAGACTTGTTGTATTCTTCTTATCCTTAAATACAACCTCTGAAACAGTAACTGTGTCAATAGGCTTTCCTGAATCAAACAATTCCTTCATAGCTTCAAAAATTGTCTGATTGGTTGGACTGTAAAAGTCATTTGATTTTATTTCTTCCATCAACCTGCTTGATGCGTCTCTAGATAATAAAGCACTTCCTAATAATGCTTCCTCCGCTTCAATGCTGTTTGGGGGAGTCTTTTGAAGGTCTGATGAACTCCTTGAAGATACCGCTTCTGGTCCTGCCATTATCCAGACTCCGGAATTACTTCAAGAACAACATCAAAATCTACGTCTTCGCTTATTCTAATTTTTATATTATGAAGTCCGATTTCTTTTACTTGATCATTTAATTCAATTTGACTTTCTTCTATTTTAAAACCAGAAAATTTCTCTATTACCTCAACAATTTCATTATTCGCTACTGCAGCATAAAGTGTGCCTTCGTCTGTTGACTTCTGAGGGATAACTAAATGGGCATCTGCAAGTGCAACCTTTATAGATTCTGCTAATTCTTCACTCTCTGTAATCTCAGCTATTCTTTTTTCTTGAATTTTCTCAGCAATAGATATATTTGAATCTGTAGCAACGATAGCTAAATTTTTTGGAAGTAGATAGTTTCTTGCATATCCTTTTGCCACATCAACAATATCTCCCTTTCGTCCTAGTTTTGTAACGTCTGAATTAAGTATTAACTTCATCTTCTGTTGTACGATTGTTTATATGTGCTCGTTGTTACATATGGCAATAAAGCCAGCTCTCTAGCTATTTTTATTAGCCTTGCTACCTTTGCTTGTTCTTGCTTTGTAATTCCCGTAATTAAGCTAGATCTTATTTTTCCTCTATCAGAAATAAATTTCTCTAATAACTTAACATCTTTATAGGTAGCATTAGCAATCTGTTGCTTTGTTATTCTTCTTTGCTTTGGAGCTTCATATTTTGAGCTCTTAAATTTTGATGTTCTTTTTTGCTGTGCCATAGATATCCCTTAAAAAGGTGCTTCGTTTTCTTCGAAATCATCTCTAGCTTTTGGTGCGTCAGTACCAGATGCTGAACCTCCTGATGATGTTCTTTCTATGTTTGCACGTGCCCATCGTAAACTTGGAGCAACCTCATCAATAGCTATATCAACTACTGATCTATTTTGTCCTTCTTGGTTTTCCCAAGATCTATAATTTAGTCTTCCAGTAACGATGACTCTCATGCCTTTCTGTAACGAAGAAGCCGCATTTTCTGCCATATCATTCCAAACTGTTCCTTGGAAATACATTGGTTCTCCTTCTTCCCATGAACCGTCTGAATTTCTCTTCCTCTTATTTTGTGCAATCCTTATTTCAGCTAATGTTGCACCTGAATCAGTAACTCTAACCTCAGGATCTGCTGTTAAGTTACCTACTATTGTTACTGTGTTATCTACCATTTTTATCTACCTCTAGCTTTCCATCTTTAACACTTTGTGTCTAATAACATCATCAGATATTTTTAGCACTCTATCTAGCTCATTTGGAAGATTTGCAGGACCTTCAAATGTTGTAATTGTATAAATACCTTCATCAAATGTATCAATTTGATATGCTAGTTTTCTTTTTTTCCAAACACCTTGTTCTTCAACCTTACCTCCATTTGAAGTAATAATTTCAGTAATGTTTTTGTGTATTTCTTCTACTGTATTGTCTTCAGTAGTAGGTCTCAAGATTGAGACTAAATCATATTTTTTCATTTTTCTCCTATGGACACTGTACGTGGCTTCTTTCAAAGCAGGTACTTATTAATTTAATACTAGATAAGACTTATGACAGAATTTTCTTAACTTCTTTTTTCCACTCTTTAATATTCTCTTCTGTGAGTTCTCCAGCCTCATAAGAATGGTTTTCAGTAGGAAAATCCCTATTTTCTATATCTTTTTTAAAACTTTTCATACTTTCTAATACATCTTCATATTGATTTGAATATCTTTTAACAAATTTTGCATCTATATATTCTTTTGATTTCATGCCAATCAAATCGTGATATACAAGAACTTGTCCATCAACATTTACTCCAGCTCCTATACCAATTGTTGGGATAGATATATTTTCTGAGATAGTTTCAGCGAGAACAGATGGAACCCCCTCTAGAACAATAGCAAAACAACCAAGCTCATCTAATAAGACAGCATCTTCTAATAGTTTTGTTGCTAGCTCTAAAGTTTTTCCTTGTATTTTATAACCACCCATAACATTTTTTGATTGAGGTGTTAAACCTAAATGACCCATAACTGGTATTTCTGCATCAATTAATGCTTCTATCATATTTTTTCTTTTAGAACCACCTTCTAATTTAACTGCATCTGCTTTTCCCTCTTGTATGAATCTTGATGCATTGT
>Ga0209036_1000201_pt1 | contig 24706 bp, 16 predicted proteins | sample MarorgKNORR_S2LV_3_FD_188222 | JGI IMG/M metagenome (GOLD analysis project Ga0209036, IMG submission 188222) | Marine microbial communities from the Southern Atlantic Ocean, analyzing organic carbon cycling - DCM_A/KNORR_S2/LV (SPAdes) (version 2) | ecosystem: Environmental > Aquatic > Marine >... | reverse complement strand
GGACACTGGGTGTTCCCGGGCGGGCGCATTGACGAGTTGGATTACAGTAATACTGCGGGGAATCTTGAGTACCCAGCGGCGAAAAAGGCTGCTGTCCGAGAGACACAGGAGGAGGCAGGGATAAAAATAAGCGAGAGTCAACTAATTCATACAGCCCACTGGACGACACCACCCAAAATGCCAAGAAGATTTTCAACTTGGTTTTTTGTTTGCCCAGTGGAAAAGCCAATGGGCGTCGTTGTTGATAATAACGAAATACTTGACTACCGTTGGATCGGGCCTCAGGACGCAATTGACGATGCGAAAGCAGAGAAGTGGGTGTTGCCTAGGCCGACAATAACTACCTTATCGGATATTGCAGAATATAAGACTCTCCAAGAGCTTATCACTGGCGTAAGCAAAACTGAAATTCGAGTGTTCCCGAAAGATTCGGAATTTTACCGTCCCAGCGAAATGGGTTATCAGGTCTGAGCTTTTAAAAAAAGTTTGAATTTAGATCTTCTGCTACCCCGAAAGTGTTAGGGCTGTCATATGCCGTGAGTCTTTAATCAGGTTATAGTCTCAATTCGCCCGTATTCGTCTCTTTAAATCCTTGCTTTTGGGGGCCTGTTAATGGGATAGTTAAGCTCAGAAAAAAGAAGGAATTTGCTTTAATTTCTAGCTCGATTTGGCAGTCTCTCAAGGCCAGTAAGCAATTGATATTTAGCTTTTTTCTTCAAAGATTAATGGAAACAAAAGTTTAATTACCCGTCAGAAAGAGACCCTATGTCTTCAACCACATTTGAAAGTCTGCGCTTAACCCTGAAAACTCTGAGGCGAAGGCGCAATGGCTTATTCCTGTTAAAACAAGGCAGCTATTTTGCAATTACGGTTTCTCTATTTGTCTTGCTTCTAAGTGGCCTGTCTTTTTGGCTAAATTTGAGCAAGTCAGGAACAATACTTCTATTCCTCGTAAGTGTTTGTGGCTTTTCGTTTGCCGTTTGGCATTTTATTAAGATCATTAAGCGACGCCACACTGATGATCTAAGGTTGGCTCACTACGTTGAGGATCATATTCCCGACTTGGAACAACGGCTACTGACCTCTTTGGAGTTTACTGAAGAAGATTTAGTGAAAGGCAGGGCGGGTGTGTCTCAGCAGTTTATTCGGCAGCTCTGGAGCGACGCGCAATACCATGTAAAAGAACAGCAGCGGGAGGTTGAAACTGTTGCACCAGCGAAGGCTAGTTGGATTTCGTTTGGAGTCGCCTCTGTTGTGGTGACGTCGGTTCTTGGGTTATTCATCGCCTCGGATCCACTTTTTAATTCTGTTAGCAGGTTAGCATGGCCATTTTCAATCGATGAGCCACTCGTTGTTGAATTCGTGCCTCTCGAAATAGAAATAAGCGTTGAGCCGGGTGATATAGAGATGCAGCGCGGTGAGAGCGTGACAATCGTGGCGAGAGTTTACAATGCCGCCCCAGATTCCATTGTTCTGCGTTTACAAGATGATAATGTCAACTGGCAGAATGTGTCGATGAGGCGAGATGGTAGTGAAGGCGGCACTTATAGTTACTTCGTCCCCTCGTTAGAGGAAGACACGACCTATTATGTGACTTTTGACGAGCGGGGTGAGCAGAGTTCTCCTCAATTTCGTATCAATTTGTTTGATCTGCCACAAATAGAGCAAATTGATGTAGCGCTTGATTACCCTGAATACACCGGTATGCAAGATGCTTCAGAGGAGGATAGTGGAGATATATTCGTTCCCGAGGGCACTATCATTGACCTTAGAGTCACTTTTAATAAGCCGATAGCCCAGGCGAGTATTAATTTTGAAGAGTCTAAACCAGACGATGAGGACGAAATTGATCTGCCATCTCCATATGAAGACACAGCACTGACGTTAAACGGAAATATAGGCACCACCCGCTTTACGGTGAACCAAGACGGTATTTATCGGATTAGCGCGACCGATTTTTCAGATATGGAAAGCCCTCCTGCGCTCGACTATTTCATTCGTTCTATCGAGGACAATCCGCCGGAGCTGGCTTTAATTCGTCCTGGGAAGGATGAGGATGTGATGCCGCTTGAAGAAGTTGTATTAGAAATAGATGCATCTGACGATTATGGCCTATCAAAATTTGATCTGAATTATAGTGTGGTTGGGGCTGAAGAGAATAAGGTGAATTTTCTCAGTGAGCCCGATGTAAGGAATGTTTCTGGTAGCGAGTTAATTTACCTTGAAGATCTTGGGGTTGAGCCCGGCGATTTTGTGAGTTACTTCCTTACTCTTGCAGACAACAACGGTATTGAGGGGCCGGCAGAGGTTATATCTGATATCTATTTTCTCCAGGTTATACCCACTGACCAGGAATTTAGGCGCAATTCTGGTGGCGGAGGGGGTCAAGGTGGTGGTGGGGGCCAAGGAGGGGGAGATAGTAGTGCCCTTGTTAGCATCCAAAAAGACATCATAGCGGCAACTTGGAAATTAAAAAACAGACAGGGACAGGTGTCACAAGAAGAGTTTAGTTCTGATGCGGAGATAATTGCAGAGTCACAAAAAGAGGCGACGGAAAGAGCCCGCATGTCGATAGATAGGCTGGCAGAGCGGCTAAACTTCTCAGACGATACTTATGACTCTGCGGTAGAGAACCTATCTTTAGCTATCGATCAAATGAATACAGCCGCAAACGAGCTGGAACTCGAACAGATCACCAGTGCTTTACAGCCTGAACAATTAGCGCTGCAACATATATTGAAAGCTGAAGCTAGCATTAATCGAACGGATATAAGTATGCAACAAGGCGGTGGCGGTGGCGGTGGCGGCGCTGCCCAGGAAAGAGAAGATTTGAGAGAACTGTTTGAAATGGAAATGGGCCAATTGGAAAATCGCTATGAAACACCAAATAGTCGTGGAGGCGGTTCGCAGCAACAACAGGAAGAGGCTAACAAACTAGAGGAACTCTCACGTCGACAAGAGGGGCTGACTCGAGCTCAAAGGAATCTGGCTCGTCGTGAAGATCAAATGACTGAGGAACAGCGTCGTCGAGAATTAGAGAGGCTGATGCGTCAACAAGAGCAGTTGAGTCAGGAGGTATCTCAGCTAGCAAGACAAATGTCTTCTAGTCAACAAGGCTCACAATCTCAACAACAGTCGGGTCAGCAATCTCAATCCTCTGCCGGAAGCAATAGCAGTTCTGGCCGGCAGCAACAACCACCACAGACAGCCCTTGAGAGAGCTGCACAACAGATGCAAGAAGCAGCCGAAAGTAATTCTGCTTCAATTGCCGCCGCGCGCAGCCAAAAGGCGCTCGAGAATCTAAGAGAGAGCCAGCAAGAACTCAGTCAGGAGAGTGACCGGTCAGTAAATCAGTTGGCTCAGAATTTAGGTCAGCGCGGTCAACAGTTATTGCAGCAACAAAGGCAATTGCAAGATGCCTTAGAAAGTACAACTCGACAACAAGGCTTGGGCCAAACTCGGCAATCCGTTAGGAACTCTGAGGATCTGCAAGAGCTTATTGAGATGCAGCAACAGCGGCAGAGAGATCTGAAAGAAATTGAGGACATGCTACGAGCAATAATTGCGAGAGGCAGTGGTGATGATCAAAGGTTAATGTCTCAGGCGCAAGAAGCATCGAGGGACTTGAGACCAATACGCGAGGAGATGCAAACCAGCAATCGCGTTCTTCGCAATGGTATGGTTAATTTGTCTGTAGATATCGAGCAAGAATTAGAGGGTCAAATCGAAGAGTTTGCTCAATCTCTGGCCACATTAGACCCAGCAAACACTAATTCGCCTTCAGAACAGATAGCTCAGGCCGCTCAAGATGCCGAGGATTTAAGAGAACAAATAGAGGAATTGCAGCGACAAGCCTTGGCGTATGGCGAGCAGCAGCAGGAAGATGGCGCACCCTCGATACGCGAAATGCGCGAACAGTTGCAAGATTCTCAGCAACTTGCACAAAACTTGCAGCAACAGCTCCAGCGGCAGTCTCAGGCAGGCGGTCAACAATCGAGCGGTCAACAATCGAGCGGTCAACAATCGGGCGGGCAACAATCCGCTAGCCAGCAGCAAGGCGGTTCGGCGCAAGCCAGCGCAGGGGGACGTCAGCAGATAAGTGGGGCTAGGGGCGGAGATCAGCGACGTTCCGGAGTTGGCGGTCGAGTAACGACCGACGGCAATAATTTGCCCTGGGGTAACGCGCGTTCGATTAGGCAGTTGTTAACACAACAAGACATAGAGGATTTTCTTAATCAGCCAGAGCTATTTAGTGAGTTGCTGCAACCTATAATCGAGCTGGAAGGTGCACTACGAGCGCAAGCCGAACTTGACGCGATTAATCAAAAACTTTATGCAGTGATAGAAGAAGATATCCCCGACGAATATCGCGATTTGGTTGAAGAGTACTATCGTGTGCTGTCAGAAAATCAGGAGTCTGAGAGCACTGCTCAGTAGTGATGGAATACACAGAACCCACTATCTTTAACGCGTTAGAAGAGGGCACTTTCAGCTTTGCTCTCGGTATTAGCCCATGGTTATTTGGCCTCGCAGTCCTGGCCATCTTTATAGGTGTATGGCTAACTTACCTGAAGACTACGAGGCCTATCTCACCCCCATGGAAGGCATTTTTTGTGGGTACTCGGGGTAGTGTTCTTGTTCTACTCCTGTTTTGTTTACTCAGGCCGGTGATCACCACGATACAAACCTCTCCTCAAGAGACTTATCTCGGTATATTGATTGATGACTCTCAAAGCATGTCTATAGCTGACTTGCCCGGGGGTCAGAGCAGAAGGGACGGCGTCGAAGAGGTCTTATTTGATGGAGGTTTAGTAGAGGACTTATCTGACTCATTCCAAATCAGGACTTTCCGATTTGATAAGGACACACAGCGCATTGCGGGTGCCGGTGATTTGGTGCAGGCGGGAACGGCCTCATCAATTGATCAAGCTCTTAATTACGTAAACGATCAACTCAGTGGTCTTCGGTTAGGGGGGCTGCTCCTGGTGAGTGACGGCGCTGATAATAGCGGCGCCACGGATCCAGTTGTTACAGCCCAGGACTTTGGTGCACGCCAAGTTCCGATATTTACGGTTGGTGTTGGAAAGGAATCAATTCCTGAGGATATAGGAATTGTAGATGTAAGCAGTGTTGAAACCGTTTTAGAAGGTTCGGTTTTCACAGTTCAGGCTGGAATTATTCATCAGGGTTTTGAAGGACAGGAAGTAGAGATATCTGTGCGGGATGGCGAAGAGGTCGTCGCTTCTGAAATAGTTACTTTGGGAGTCTCGGAAGTGACACGCCGCTATGAGCTAGAAATTACTCCTGAGAGGCCTGAACTAATCGTTTATGACCTGCAGGTAGAATTGCAGCCTGGTGAGATTATCGAAGAAAATAATTCTTACAGCTTTCTCGTAGACAATAGCGAAAAATCTGCTCTTGATGTCTTGTATGTCGAGGGACACCCTCGAAATGAGTATAAATTTATCAGAAGAGCACTCGAGGGTGATGAATCAATCCGTCTGGCAACATATTTGCAGACAGGTCCGGAAAAATATTATCGTCAGGGAATTGAATCTTCGACAGAATTAAGTAGTGGTTTTCCGTCGACTAAGGAGGAACTCTATCGATATGAGGCGATCATTTTAGGTGATATTGAGGAGAGTTTTTTTAACGCTGATGAGCTACAAATGATTGAGGATTTTGTTGCAGAGCGTGGTGGCGGATTCTTGATGAGCGGTATGGTCGATGAGGAGTTTATTGGGACACCAATTGCTGACATCCTTCCTTTGACGTTAATAGAGGAGAGTTTTCTCCCAGGTCATTTGCGCGGAGGGACCCGGCGTGGCGATCATCCCACTGGCGAACTTTTCTATCCGAGACTAACCAATAACGGAGAATTCTCTCCGATTTTGCGCCTATCTGGGGAAGACAGCGAGAATGGTAATCTATGGAGACAATTGCCAGAGCTTCAGGGTGTGTTTGTCACTGGCAGGATTAAACCCGGCGCAACGGTTCTCATGGAGCATCCGGTGTTGCAATACCAAAATCAGTTGCTGCCAATCATTGCCCAGCAACGTTATGGAAGCGGCAGGAGTATGTCCGTCAATACAGCCAGCACTTGGAGGTGGCAAATGATGCTGCCTTCCGATGACCAATCACATGAGACTCTGTGGCGCCAGGTTTTGCGTTGGCTGGCAGTTTCATCGCCCGAGAGAATAAACATAGATTTTGATCGGGAGTATTATAATGTTGGAGATGAGGTCAACGTGACCGTCGTTGCTCTGAATGATCAATATGAACCAGATAATGATGCAACGCTGTGGATGCAGACGGAGACGCCTGGTGAGCAGATAACCGATACGCCTATGGAATGGGATATTGAGGAGGAGGGTGTGTATCGAGCCAATTTTACGGTCGAGGAGGAAGGGGTTTTTAATTTGCTTGTCGATGTTGCAAGTGCCGCCGCCGATGCGGAGTTAGAAAGTTCAGAGAAGCGTGCCGCTTTTGTTGTAACCCCTTCACTGCGGGAATTTAATAATGCGGGGATGGATGCGGGTTTGTTAGGGCGAATTTCCCAAGAGAGCGGTGGCAGCTACTTTGAATTATCCGATGTGGACGGTTTGGCTGATAGAGTGGAATTTACACCAAACGCATATTCTCGGGAAGTAGAAATTGATCTTTGGGATAAGCCGTGGCTGCTTGCACTCTTGATCTCTTTGCTCTGTATCGATTGGGCGACACGCAGATTGAAAGGGCTTTCTTAACCGATGTGTTTAGCAGAAAAGTAACAGGTGATTGATGAGACTACGTTCCTCTAAGATTGAGACGCCACTATTGATGACGCTACTAATCGGGTTAGTTGTCGGGTCTGCGACAAGCGCGCAAGTCCCAGCTGTTAATGAGGCTAAGGAGTATTTCCTGGATAGTCCGCAGGCTTCTAAATACGCAGTTATATTGACTGGTCCTACCATTGGTGAAACGAATAAAAATCAGTTCAGGCAATGGGCATTTTCGTTACACGACATCTTGGCAAGAGATTATGGGTATACCTCTGAATCTATCACATTGCTCTATGATAGAGGGGAGACAGCTTCAATCCGCGACGAGCGAATCGATGGTGCGTGTGATTTACAAGGAATAGAGCAGGGGCTTGCCCAACTCGCTGGTCGCGTAAAAACTGGGGATCAGATCACCCTTTATCTGATTGGGCATGGGTCGGGCGCCGAGGAGGAGGCAAAGTTTAATATCGTAGGTCCGGATGTTACCGGAGCGCAATTTGCAGAGCTCTTAGACCAGTTTAACGAGCAGGATATCGCTATTGTTAATACAACCAGTGCTAGCTACGGATTTTCGACTTCGCTTTCAGGAGAGGGCAGAGTGGTTATCTCCTCTACCCGGTCCCCGTCTGAGAGGTACGATCCTATATTTTCCAGATACTTTATTGAGGCACTTGATAGCCGAAATGGTGACCGGGATAAAAACAATCGAGTTTCTATGCTGGAAGCCTTTCAGTACGCAAAAAGTAATGTAGAGGCGTGGTATGAAGAACAGGGTAGGTTAGCATCTGAACATGCAGGGTTAGATGACAATGGAGACGCGCTATTTGCGCTCAACCCTATAATCGACGATTCGGATGGAAGGCTGGCCGAGATAGCTTATATTGATTCTGCTATAGATGAGACTTCGGGCCTTAGCCCAGAGGCGAGGGTTTTGAAGGCCCGCATGCAGGAATTAGAGCGCGATGTTTTTATTTTACGGGGACGCAAACAAGACTTCCTAGAGTCAGATTATTGGAAAGAAATAGAGTTATTATTAGTCGACCTTGCGGTCGCTACAGGAAAATTTGAGGACGCTACTATCAACGGCAATAAGGCAGAGGGTGACTCGATTAATGGACAATAAGATGAATAAACCCAGTAGTTTCGTAAAAGAGATAAGACTGATCATCGTATTTATCGGCGTGATTTTAGCCATACCAGTTTACTCACAGGAACTGCAAGATAATACGGGTCAGTCACCTTTGTTTGAGGGTGAGCAGCTTTTACTAAGCGGCTCCTATGCGGCAGCTGCTGATATTTTTCAAATGGCTGATGGACTTGACCGGAACGAGGGAATAGTTGGCGCTAGCCGAGCTTTCTTTATGATGGGTAACTCCTCCGAAGCAATTAATGTTATCGAGCAGATAATTGAAGATGAAGACTACGCGAGTCGTCCTTTAGTGAGCACTCAGCTCGCTGAGGTTAAGCGTTCGATTGGGCAATCATCAGAGGCCTTAGCAATTCTCTCTTCGGTAGTGGATGGGCAGTTCGAGCCTCCGGTGAGAACGTTAGTGCAGTACGGAAGCCTCCTGAAATTTGTAGGCAGAAAAATCGAGGCTGAGGAGGCGTTGGAATTAGCGGTGCAACGCTATAACAATGGTTTAGTTTTCGCATCAGAAGACGTCGCAATGGTAGCGCTTGCCAGTTGGTTGTTGGGTAATTTTCATGATGCTAATAGTTTGTTTAGTGAGGCAACTCGAGCAAATCCGAACAACCTCGAGGCTCACGTGCTTTGGGGTGACTTGTTTATCGAGAAGTACAACGCTAACGATGCTGAACGTTCTTATCAGGAAGTATTGGATATTAATAGCCGACACGTGCCCGCCTTAGTTGGAATAGCCAAAGTTGGTGGTGATGAGCGCTCTTTGACTAGGGCGTTGGCGATTAATCCAAATTCTGTTTTAGCTCTCGAAACCTACGGTCAGCTGCTGCTATTGAACAGCAGAGAAGAAGAGGCCAGCGAATATTTTGATAGAGCGTTAAATTTGAACCCTGAATCATTAAAGACCTTAAGTATCTTGGCCGCACAAGCAGCGTTAAATCAACGCCAGGAAGAGTACGAACAGTACAAGGCGAGAGTTGACTCATTCAGTCCAAATAATCCAGAATTTTTGGGTGATATCGCGGATACCTTCGGGAATAACTATCTTTTCACTGAGGCTGTTGAATTTGCCAGAGCTTCAATTGATTCTGATCCAGAATATTGGCAGGGATATACCCTTTTAGGCAGTAATTTAATTAGACTCGGGCAAGAGGTTGAAGGCAAAGCCAATCTAGAGATTGGGTTTGAAAATGATCCTTTCAATGTGATGACTTCGAATATGCTTAAGGTTTTCGACACCCTTGAAACCTATGCAACATTAGAAAGCGAACATTTTAAAGTGCACATGAGTGAGAATGATGCGGACATTTTATGGCCATACTTAGAACCTTTGCTGGAAGAGGGCTGGGACACACTTACTGCAAAATATGATTTTGAACCGGAAGGTCCAATTCTTATAGAGGTCTTTGAAAACACAGCGGATTTCGCAGTCCGATCTGTAGGCTTGCCTGATATTGGTCCCTTAGTGGGTATTTGTTTTGGAAAGGTTGTGACACTTATTTCTCCGGACACACTTGCTGCGAACTGGCAAGAAATCGTTTGGCATGAGTTCATGCATGTAATCACATTGCAAATGACGAAGAATCGAATGCCACGTTGGTTGTCAGAAGGTATTTCAGTCTGGGAAGAGCGAGAGGGAAGACCCTATTGGGGGCGTAGCCAGGGCTTGGATCTTGTTAGAGCAGCTAAACAGGAGAAACTTTTGCATGTAAAAGATCTTAATTCTGGGTTTTCAGGAGCCAGAGATAATGCCGATTTGGGTTTTGCTTATTTCCAATCTTACTTAGTGGTCGATTACATCACGGAGGAATATGGATTTGAAAAACTACTCGGTCTTATCGATCAATATGCTGTTGTTAAGGAAGAATCTGAACGCTTCAATGAGGTTTTTCAATTGACTTTAAATCAGTTCAATAACGGTTTCCAGCGTTGGATAAATCAACGAGTGGAAGACATAAACGTGTACGTGCATTCGGAAGATGTGCCTGACGAAGGAGAAGGGCACGGGCACGGAATGCGAGAGAACTCGAGTGCCATCTTGGCTGAGCTATACAACAACTCGTCATTGAAGCAGCACATGCGCGCACGAATCGAAGAAAATGAAAGGGACTTTCAAGCTCACCTTCAGCTCGGAATTGTCCTTTTTAAGGAGGAGGATTTTGAGCAAGCGAAATTCCACCTGATTACAGCTAACGACATGCTGCCTTCTTACACCGGCTATCCGAGCCCTGCATTGGTGCTTTCACAAATATTTGATAGAGAGGGGAATCAACAAGAGCAATTTAAATGGTTAGAGGTTTTGTTAGAAAATTTGCAACACGACTATGATTCAGCTGTGCTCTTGGCAGAAGAGGCACTAGAAAAGCAAAACTTTGAGCGCGCAGAGTATTACATTGATCGCGCGATTCAGGTCGATCCGTATCGAAGCGGGGTTCATGAGCTCAAGGCGCGATATGCAAATCAGGTCGGCGATGCCGACCTTGCCGTCACAGAGTATGAGGTTTTGCTCAAGTTGGATATCAATGACCCTGTCGAGGCTCGAACAGATTTGGCTCAGGCTTATTTAAATAATGGGCAACTCGAAGAGGCTAAACAAAGTGTCTTATTCGCATTGGAGATTGCACCAAGCTATCGCAGGGCGCAAGAGGTTTTATTGAAGTCACTAAATGGAAGTGAAAACCAGTAATGAAGGTGTCTTCAAAAATTTTAATTTGGTTTTTTTGTATTTACAGTTACTCGCTCTCTGCTCAGGTAATGCAGTTGAGGGACAATGAAGATTTAGCAATTTATGGAGATGATGTTACCGAATTTACTTGGGTTCGCGGTCAATACACAAATCATAGAGGTGGGCAATATGGTTTTAGGCGGGGTGGTTGGTGGGACACTGATTACCCAGATTCCGATGAGAATTTTCTTCGTGGTGTAATGCGCTATACCAATATAGACACGAATCCAAAAAACCATGAGTTTATCCAGCTTACTGATCCGCGATTGTTTGAACATATTTTCCTTTATATGAACTGGAAGAGGGTGCCAATAGGCTCGTCTATGAGTGGTCCAAACTTCAATCCTGAAGAAATAGAGGCATTAAGGGAGTTTATGTTTCGAGGAGGTTTTGTGATGGTGGATGATTTTTGGGGCCCTCCACATCTAGATGATATGTTCATGGAGATGCAGAAGATATTCCCAGATAGAGAAATAATTCAACTCGATACGAGTCACGAAATATTTCATATGTTTTTTGACATTAACGAGCTCGCTCAAGTTCCTGGGCGAATGGTTACATGGGATTTTGGCGGTTTTATGAATATTGACGATCCAAAATATCCGCCCGAGGTTTATGCAGTGCTGGACGATGATGGCCGCGTAATGATGGTTGCAAATTACAATACGGATCTCGGAGACGGGTGGGAGCATACGTTCTATGAACGTTACCCGACAAAATATACAAATGAAGCTTATAAGATTGGAATAAACTTTTTAATTTACGCATTTAGTCACTAATGGATGGTAATGGGAAATGACGGAAACAGAAGAAATAGGACTTGAATCAGAACTAGAAATAGAGGATCAGGATGACCTTGCGTTGGTAAGACGCATGCAAGAAGGTAGAGATAAAATTGTTGCTGAGATAAAGAAAGTCATTATCGGGCAAGAAGATATTATTGATGAATTGTTGATAGCGCTGTTCGGTGGTGGCCATGTTCTTGTCACCGGCGTGCCAGGTTTAGCAAAGACATTACTGATTAAAACTGTTGCTGACATACTTAAGGTGGACTTTAGCCGAATTCAATTTACGCCTGACCTTATGCCTGCGGATGTTGTTGGATCAGAGGTTGTCGAAGAAGGGGAGAATGGACGTAAGCTAACTTTTGTCAAAGGTCCAATTTTTACCAACATCCTTTTAGCGGATGAGATCAACCGAACTCCTCCGAAAACCCAGTCCTCCCTCCTCGAAGCCATGGAAGAGAGGCAGGTGACTGCGGCGGGAGTTACTCATCCTATGTCTAAGCCATTTTTTGTACTTGCAACGCAAAATCCAATTGAATTGGAGGGAACCTACCCGCTCCCTGAGGCTCAGCTCGATCGTTTCATGTTCAAAATTGAGTTGGACTATTTGTCTGAAGAAGACGAAGTCACCGTCGTAGGGCAAACAACACAAACACATGATAATGCTCTCGCACACCCACTTGGGGGTGAGGACATTCTGGACTTTCAGCGAATAGCTCGGCAAGTGCCAGCTGCTGAGGCGGTGATTAAGTATGCGGTTAGGTTAGTCCATGCTTCTCGTCCGCAAACTGAGTCCGCTCCAGACTTTATCAAAGATTGGGTGAGCTGGGGCGCTGGCATTAGAGCGTCTCAAAATTTGATACTAGCGGGTAAGGTTAGAGCACTGTTACTGGGCAGATATAATGTATCTTACGGTGATGTTCGAGCTCTTGCTCCTTCCGTTTTCCGTCATCGAATTTTACTTAATTTTCATGCTGAGGCTGAACGAGTAACTACAAATGATGTAGTCGAGCGTTTACTAGAGGCTGTACCAGAGCCAGCATCCGAAATTTAAATTAACCGAAATTATGAGTAATTAGAAATACATGTCAGACTCTCTTAATTTTCTCGATCCAAGTGTACTCGCAGGGCTTGATAATCTCGAGCTTAGGGCTCGGATTGTGGTTGAGGGTTTTTTGTCAGGCCTGCATAAAAGCCCTAATAAAGGGTTTAGTGTAGAGTTTAATGATTATCGTCATTACCAGCGCGGGGATGACATGCGTCACATAGATTGGAAGCTCTATGCCCGGAGTGATAAGTTTTATATAAAGCAATATGAGGATGAGACAAACGTTCGATGTGTCATCTTGCTTGATACCTCGGCATCAATGGCATACTCGTCCGGGGGCACGAGTAAATTAGAGTATGGGATCACCTTGGCTTCCGCCTTAGCTTATTTTGTAATGAGGCAGCGTGATGCGGTAGGGTTAATTACGTTTGATGATGAAATTCGCGATTATATTCCCGCAAAATGTCGTCAACCCCATTTAATGCATATTTTGAGGACTTTATCCAAGCTGGAATCTGGGAAACGAACAAATGTGGTTAAGCCTTTAACCGATCTAGCAGCTTCGTTAAACAAAAAAAGTTTTGTGATTTTAATCAGCGATCTGTTAGACGATGAGGAACGAGTTATAAATACGTTACAAAACCTCAGAGGTATGGGTAATGAAGTGATAACTTTTCAAATTATGGATGATGCCGAATTGAGTTTTCCTTTCAACGAAGCGTCCGAGTTTATAGATATGGAAGATGATGAGTCGTATATTACTTCGCCTGCCTCAATTCGTAAGGCATATTTGCAAAACTTAAACGAATTTCTTTCGTACTGTAGGAAGAAGTGTCAGAGCAGTGGTGTAGATTATTGTTTGCTGAATACGGCAGAGCCTTTGGATGAGGCTTTGTCTTCCTATATGGCGAAAAGGGCGAAAAGTTTCTGATGGTTTTTCTCACCCCTCTTTTTCTATTCGGTATTCTAGCGGCAGCTATACCTATCGCTATTCATCTCATACGCCGCGAAAAACCGCCTAAGGTTATGTTCAGTACAATTAGGTTTCTCAAAAAGACCTCTAAAAAGCTCGTTCTGTTTCAGCACCTGCAGCAGATACTTCTTTTACTTCTTCGTTCACTCGTAATAGTCCTCGTAGTTTTAGCATTTGCGCGACCTCTGATTAATCAATCGGTCGCTCGGTTATTAGATGCGGATCCTCAGTCAGCGGTAATAATGTTAGATTTATCGATGAGTATGCAATATGAAGGTACTTTTGATCGTGCTAAATCGGAGGCTTTAGACCTAGTTAATGGAATGGCGGTAGGAGATGAGGTTGCATTGATTGCCTTTTCTGATGGAGCCCAAATTGTAAGGGAACTGAGTTTAGATTTAGACAGTGTTCGCTCAACAATTGCTGAAATTCCTGAAGCAGGTTTCGGATTAACACGGTATATGCCTAATCTGCGCCTTGCAGATCAGATGTTGGAGGAATCTCGTTTCGAGAATCGTGCGATATTTTTGATATCAGATTTTCAAACGGTGGGCATAGGAGCACTCGAAGAAGAATGGAAACTAGCGCCTGGTGTTGCGTTTACCGGAATAGATGTTGGATTAGAGGAGAGCACAAATCTAGTTATTACAGACGTTCGCTCCCCGGAGAAACTTTTAGAAAATGCGGCAGAACAGCAGATACTTGCGCGGGTACGATCGACAGGTTCTCTGTATCTTCAACAAGGAGAAGTAAGTCTCATTATTAATGATCAATTAATTGATCGGGCAACTGTGGATTTAGGAGACCGGTCAGAGGAAGTCGTTACATTTACGACGAGTTTTGTGGGTGAAGGAGCATATACAGGAGAAGTCAGAGTTACCGGAGATGCCTTTGAGGCAGACAACTCGTATTTTTTTACAGTTGACGTCTTGCCAAAAATCAACGTTTTAACCATTAATGGTGAGGCTTCAGAAAATTGGTATGACGATGAAGGTCATTGGTTCGACCTGGCCGTCGCTGGGACTGGGGAATCTCCGTTTGAGCTATTAAATCTTGCGCCTGGAGAATTAACCGAGGCAGCGTTGCGTCAAGGTGATGTATTGGTGTTGCTAAATGTAGGAAATCTAAGCGATACACAAGCAGGCATGATTGCTGCGTATGTGGCAGATGGAGGGGCGTTATTGGTAGCCCCAGGTGATCGAGTCGAGCGCGACAGATTCAATGAACAGTTTGAATCTCTGGCACCAGCTTTGCTGGAAAATCAGGACTTACCAGATGGGAGTGATTATCTCGTAATTGCTGACTATGATAGTCGTCATCCAATTTTGCAGCCTTTGGAGAGCGAATGGTCAGCGCGGTTTCAAGGTCATTGGAGACTGACGCCTACTGAAGGTGCCGAAGTTCTTATGCAGTTTGACAATACTGAACCAGCCCTAGTCGAAAAGGAATTTGGGCAAGGCAATGTAATTTTTTTCGCTTCAACAATGGACCTAGAGTGGAATAATTTACCCTTGCAGGGGCTTTTTCTGCCGTTTGTCCACGAAACGCTTCGCCACTTAGTTCAGCCTGAATTGAAACAGAGGGCTTATAGTATTGGAGACAGCTTTTCGGTCAATTCTAGCGAAGATGATGCAGAGGTTAGCGCTCGCGATGTTAACGGCGACCAAATAAACTTCACCAATAGGGAGTTTATTGTTCGGGCGAATATGCCCGGGTTCATAACTGCGGAAGTGGACAATACGGAAGCGCGCTTTGCCGTTAACATCCTGCCGGAAGAGTCAAATTTTGCGCGTATGCCTATGGAAAATTTGTTTGATTCGATTATTAACCCAAATACAAACCCGATTAAATCTCGAGACGTCCAAAATGCGCAGTTGGCTGAGGAGCTCGAGGGACCTCAAAGGCTGTGGTGGTGGATTCTGAGTTTAGTCATGGCCCTGATTCTGCTTGAAGCTGTGATCGCAAATCGAACCTATCGCTAAATCTAAAATATTTACTTCGACTGACTTAGGCTAGGTCTGCATTATTACCTTGAGTCTTAAATCCTGCTCGAATTTTGATCGCAACCTATAAATGACATTATATTTACATTACAGTAATATTTAAAAAAGTAAGCACTTATTTGGGGCACTTATTATATCTTATTGATTAATATGGAATTAAAAAGTCAGTTTGTAACTATATGGTAATATTAATGTAAATAAATGCTGTTTTTCATTGAAAATTCTGCGGGTTTGAGCGATATTACCCACAATGACTGGCGCAGTATCGGGTAATTTTAACGCAAACCCGACTAAAACTATTTCCCCTATTTGCTTTGTTGCTGCTCCTCTGTTGAAGCTTGGTTGCTAACTATGATCAAAATCACTAGGTATATGACAAAATCGATTGCTCTATTTTGCTTACTCTTCCAAAGCGGTGTCTTATCGGCACAAGCTTTGTACTTTGAGTCGGAGGCTGCTGCTAATGGGGCCGGTGCAAATGCACTCGCTCGGCCCTATAGTCCTTTCGATACTGCCCAGTTTGATCCTCTTATATCAAGCGGGATACGTTCGCAAGAATTAGGAAACCATGAACAAGCTTTAGTAGCCTTCCAGAAAGCTTTTGAATTAGCGCGAATCCAGAATGGACTTTTTAGTGAATCGCAAGTTCCGATTATAGAGAGCATAATCTCGAGTGAGATTGAATTGAAACGGTGGGAAGCTGTAAATAAAAATTACGAATATTTAGAGCATTTATATGGAAAGATATATACCGTTAATAATCCAGAATTTAACTTAGCCCTTCAAAAAATCTCTTCATGGCACGTCAATGCTCTGGATTTAAATCTGGATGGGCAGCGAGTAAAGCATCTTAGAGAAGCACACAAGATATTTAAAAAACGTTTACAGATCGCTAAGGTTACCGCTGCACCCGAAGATCCGATCTTTGAGTTCCTTAATGAGAGTATTGGTTTGAGTGAAAGAGAGCTTTACCGTTATTCTGGAGCAGAAAGCGTAATTTTCCGAGCTAGGCCACTTTAATCACTAGATCGTTTCTTAATCTGTCTCCATTGAGTTGGGGCCGATCCTTTGTGGTTCTATATTGACTTGATTTAATGAGAAGGCTTAGGCGCTAAAGAGGAAACTTGAAAGTAACTCGATGCTATAGAAAAGGGGGGGAACAAAGAAAAACTTTCAAGCTCCTGTCTTTAGCTATTTGAAAGTCACGAATCATTTCCTTAATGACGCAACATTCAAAGTAAAGAAATCTTAACACAGTCAATTCAGATATAAAAATTTTTAAGTACAAATTTTCGACTTAAATGGAAAAGTCTTAAAAATAAAAACGAGCGATCGCTATATGTTTATCACTCTATTGAATCTTCTCCCGTGGTGAGTATTCCCATTCGCTTAGCTCTTTTCTCCCAATTTTTTCTCGCGAGTGCTTGCATGTCTTCGGTGTTGTCAGACTCGTCAACGATTTCTAAACCCAGTAAGGTTTCAATAATATCCTCCATGGTCACAATGCCTTCCATCCCCCCGAACTCATCAACAACAAGCGCCATATGTTCTTTTTTATTTATGAACATATCTAACAGGTCTGGGATGGGGAGCGAAGAATGGACGATGATGATATCACGCTTGATCTCACGAAGGACTATATTGTAGTCGTCTTCTACGAGCTTTAATAAAAGATCATCCTTTAAAACTAACCCGGTAATGGTATCACTATTATTTTTATAGATCGGAATCCGTGAGAATGGAAGCTTCTCATGCTCTTCGTGAAATTTTTCAACAGTTATGGATTCATCTGCGGCTACCACAACGATTCTTGGAGTCATTATGTCTCTGACAAGCACTCGGCTGAATCGAAGAAGATTTTGGATTATCTTCTGTTCATTTTCTTGCAAAGCTCCAGTTTCTTTTCCTAAGTCTGTCATCACGGAAAAATCTGTCCGGCTTAGAACTGGCTTATTTTTTTCTTTCTTTAAGTTGCGGGTTATTGACTGGCTAATCCAAATAAACGGAGCCAGCAGAAAGAGCATTATCTTCAGGGTCTGAACGGTTAAGGGAGTAAGCCGTTCCCAATTATTGGCGCCAATGGTTTTTGGTATTACTTCCGATAAAATAAGGATCGCTAGGGTCATAATCCCAGCAATCAGCGCCTCCCAACTAATTAATTCAAGACCAAACACTGTGAGTGAGGTGGATCCAAAAATTGTCGTCGCCTGAGACCCGACTCCGATCGCACCAACGGTATGTGCAATAGTGTTTAATGTCAGTATAGCCGCTAATGGCTTATCTATATCTTCTTTAAAGTAGGCAAGATCATTCGCGATCGGCGTTTTCTCCTGCTCTTGAAGACCAACATAAGCGGGTGTGATGCTCAATAAAACAGCTTCTAAAATTGAGCAAAGGAAAGAGAAAAAAATACTTACACAGAAAAAGGTGAGTAGAAGTCCCATCTATAATATCCAGTTGCACACTATGTCATTCTTACATAAATACGTGGAATTACACAATCTACTGGATTAAACCAAATCAACGTGGACGTTTCATCGACTTTGCAAGCTTTTGGCAGCTAATTTGGCTCCAAAACTTATCCCACGAAAATTCGTTTTGAAAAGCGAGCGCAACCTTTCGGGCAGAGCTAACATCGCTGGTGTAACAACTAGGGTCAAGATCGTCGCAAATGACAGCCCGAAGACAATTGTAGATGCTAATCCAGCCCATTGGGAGGCAACTGGGCCGCCAATTTCTATCTCTGCGTTGATAAGGTCGACTGACACTCCCATGGCCAGTGGCAACAGACCAAACCCAGTAGTGAACGTTGTTAGGAAAACTGGGCGCAAACGCTGAATACCTGTCTGGACAATAACTTTTTGCAAAGGCCAATTAGAATTCTCTCGCTTGAGGACGTTGAAGGTGTCTACAAGAACGATATTGTTATTCACGATGATTCCAGCGAGAGCAACAATGCCAATGCCCGTTAGCAGCACGCTGAAAGGCTGGCCGGTGGTCAAGAGCCCAAGGAGTACGCCGGAGGTTGATAGTAGAACTGAAGATAAAATCAAAGATGCCTGGTAGTAGCTATTGAATTGGGTGACCAGAAGAATAGCCATCAAGGCCATAGATAGGGAGAAAGCCTGGACTAGGAAAGCTGCCGATTCCTCTTGTTCTTCGTTCGCTCCTCGAAATTGAAACCTAACGCCTGATGATGTTGGATTTTCTTCCAACCAAGCCTGAATCTCTTGCAACTTGTTACTTGCCACCACGCCAGGAGCAGGATTTGCTCTCACATAAATCACTCGATTGCTGTCAACTCTCTGTATTGAGCTTACCTTCTGCCTAGCTTCTCGGGTCACAAAACTACTGATGGGAACTGGTCCATTTACCGTGCTGATGCGGATTGTATCAAGCTGGTCAATGCCCCGATATTCAACAGGGTATCGGACTCGAATGTCGACCTCCTCTTCGCTATCATCAGGGCGATAGTCGCCCATGAATATACCGTTAGTCACTAATTGAATCGCAGCACCAATCTCCGACATGTTTGCGCCAAGCATTGCAGCTCGGGCCCGATCTACCTCAAGTTCCCACTCTATACCTGGGATTGGAATAGTGTCATCGATATCAATGAGGCCCGTCATTTCATTTTCCATAAACTTGCGAATACGATCAGCTTCGAAAAATAGAAGTTCGAGGTCTTCACCGGACAATTCAACCTGAATCTCTTTCCCTACTGGCGGACCTTCCTCAATAGTTACGACTTCTCCTCTTACGCCGGGAATGTCAGCAATGGCCTCTCGGTAAAGTTCTTCTATTTCGAAACCGCTGACATCCCGCGTTCGCCTGTCTGTTAATTCAATGAAAATTGTTCCCACGAGGTCCGGGGCAGCCTGCTCTGGGCCAGACATTTGTTGACCAGCCCCTGATTGTGTAACTATTCCCTTGTAATGGCCCACGCCCTCAATCCTATCCTCGACGTCTAATATGATGTCTCTTAATTCCACCGGAGAGAAGTTTCCGCGAGCAAAGACTTGAACTTGGGTCTGCAGTGGTTCTGGGGATACGAAAAATTCTACGCCGGCCCCCCAGCGAGAATAAGCCAAAACTATTGCTACGAGAGTGGTTATACTTAATAAAAAGACCGTTATAGGAATTCGAACCGCAAACGCCAAAACCGAGGCATATAGGGAGGTGATACCCTTCGCGTGAGTTGCTTCAACTTCCTGTTCTGATGCATTGTTATCTGCCTTACGTTTACCCACGATAGCACCCAGCGCAGGTGCAAATAATAACGCATAAAATAGAGACCCTATTAGAACCGCGAAAACGGTTATAGGCAGGTAGCTCATAAACTGTCCGGAAACACCTGGCCAAAACATAATTGGAAGAAAGGCTGCGAGAGTTGTCGCAGTGGATGCTGTGATAGGCCAAAACATTCTTTTTACTGAGGCTCGGTATGCATCTCGAGAATTAAACCCCTCTGTCATTTTTCGATCAGCGTACTCCACCATCACAATTGCACCATCGATCAGCATGCCGAGTCCTAGCAATAATCCGAAAATCACCATAAAGTTATATGTAAAGTCCAATATGTTGATTACTATAAACGCAAAGAAGAATGAAAACGGCACCGCGAGTGTGACTAGTATCCCTGACCGGACTCCTACCGTTGCAATTACGACTAAGAGTACCAGTGCCATCGCTGTCGCCATATTGCCAGAAAGACCCGCATTTTGTTCTAGAACCAAAGGTACGGAATTGTTTATATAAGTTAAATTAACTGCCGAGGGCAGGCCTGATCTTGTCTGCTCGATGATGTTGTCAATTTCCCCCATGGTTTCAACCAGATTCGCACCTTTGCGTTTCATGACGTTCACGGATATAGTTTGCGAGTGATTTGAGTAGGAAAAGCGCGTAGCGTCCTTAAATGTCCTCCTTACGTCTGCTAAGTCGGACACAGTCAGCACGGCCTGATCGTTTGCTGCAAGTGGTAGTTCAAACAAGTCGTCAGCATCCTCAATTAAGCCTGGGACTTTGACGGAAAAACTACCTTGCCCGGTATCCACTTGTCCTGCAGCTATGAGTCGATTGTTGGTTGTGATAGTCTGAATTAAGGAACTGTTTGGAATACCATATGTTTCAAGCTTTGCAGGATTAATTATTGCTTCCAGCAACTCTTCTCGATTTCCTACCATAGGAGCCTCAAGAATCCCCGGTAACAGCTCGATTTCACGCTTTAAGTCCTCTGCTATCCGCAAAAGTGTTCTTTCCGAAACGCCTTGCCCGCCAATTGCTATCTGAACTATGGGAAGCGATACAGCATCAACCTCTTGAATGATAGGTTCTTCCGTTGCTTGGGGAAAGCGAGCCTTCGCTCTGCTGATTGCTTCCCTGACTTCAGCGAGCGCCACTGGAGTTTCAGTATTTATGTCAAATTCCGTCATTATCGTAGAAGCGCCTTCACTCGAAAATGATGTCACCTCTACTATACCGTCAACGAGCTTTAGCTCTAGTTCAGCTGGTTTGGATAAAAGCCGCTCAGCATCTTCGGGGGAGATGCCCTCATGAATAATCGTGGTGAGAACTAACGGGAATTTGATGTCGGGATACATCTCTATCGGGATAGATACATATGACGCGTACCCTACCAAGAGTGTTACGACAAAAATGCTGATAGTGGTTCGGGACCTAGATATTGCCGCGTCTATATATGATTTCATTTTTTAATAGTCGAGAAGGTTAGAATTAGTTATCCCAATCAAAATTGGGCTCTACAATTTGACCGGGGAAAACGATTTCTTGTCCTACAGTCACTAATGTTGCTTTTCCGGATAAACCAGTAACCCAGATACTTGGATCTATTTGATTAGTTTCATCGCCAACAATTTCAACGTTTTTGAACTGTACTACGCTATTTGAGTTGATGACTTTGACACCTACAATTCCTTGATCATCCAGAGTAAGCGATGAAGATGGAATACGATAGGCAAAGATTTCCTCTCCGTCGACCATTAATTCCGCGGTTATACCGTCTCTTAAATTCTCGTACTTTTCATCAACCTCAATTTCTATGCGATAACTGCGCGAAATAGGATCAGCTGCTCTGGCGACATATGTCACTAGGCCGTGGACAATCTCTCCAGTTAAAAGCTTTCCGGTTACGTTCGAGCCTTCATTCAAACCCTGAACATCCTGCTCGGGGACCAGCCCGATAAGAAGCATTGGCGTATCATCAAGTATAGAGGCGCACACAGTGCCAATGTTTAGAAGGTCACCCATCTCTACGGTTCTAGTTTCAACTATCCCATCGAATGGAGCCACTATTTGAGTCTTCTCAATGGCAAGTTCAGCTCGCGCGACGGCCGCTTTTGCGGACTCCAATGCTGCTTTTAGTTGCGCCACCACAACGTCAGATTGCAACCCTTGTACCTGCAGATCTTGCGCTGCAATATACTCAAACTCGGCTTGCTCTTTTCGACTGAGGGACTCTTGGAGATTTACTCCTCGATTATCAATCGCTATCTGGCATAAAGTGTCGCCTTCTTTTACGCGAGTTCCTCTGGTTATCGGCTCAACTACTATTCGTCCTGCCTCCTCGGCCCTTACTTCTACATGCCTGAAGGCTTGCGTACGACCTCTAACACGAAGCTGCTTGACGTATCTCTCTGGTGCAATACTCTCGGCGCGCACCGATAGTCCATCATTATTTTCCGGGACAGATATCCCGTCGGTTGCGGAGATGACCCGTGAAACAGGAGACTCGATCGATGCAGATTGAGTGTCGAAGTTGTTTTCTCTGGGGATTACCATCCAAGTTAGTAGAGACGCGAATATCGCAAGCGCCAAGAGATGTTGCTTTTTCAATTATGCCCCCTGTTCGTAATACTTTATTCTTCAATCAACCTTGCTACTTCATTGTGTAAAAAAATCTAGGTAATCCTGTTTACGTTAACGGCTGTTTGCTAGATTGGTGACCTATGGCAATAGGTCTTAATCCCGCGAGATTTTTTTTAAACTGCATAGCTAGACTAATGAAAACGTTACGCATTGTAACGGGGCCAGATCCTATTGCAATGCGTTTCATAGCGGGCTATCACAATTTAGCGGTATTTCAGCGTATTTATGGTAATTTTCACTATTTAGGCTAAAATTTTTGGGAGCAAATGAGAAGTGAAAGATTTAAAAGGCAAAGTAGCGATTGTTACCGGCTCGAGTAGTGGTGTAGGAGCAGCGACCGCCAGCATGTTAGCTAGCAAGGGCTGCAACGTGGTAATTAATTTCAACTCAAACTCGGCGGGCGCAGAGTCGGTTGCCAAGGAATGCGAAAAGCAGGATGTTGAAACATTGACTGTGCAGGCGAATGTGGCGAACGATGCTGATTGTAAAGCGCTTGCTGAGGCAGCCGTCCAAAAATGGGGTCGTATAGATGTATTGGTAAATAATGCTGGTACAACTAAATTTATGGATCACTCTAATTTGGATGGCTTGACAGCTGATGATTTTCAGAAAATTTATGGAGTCAATGTAATTGGGGCTTATCAAATGGTCCGCGCTGTTGCTGAGCAAATGAAAAGCCAGTCAAGTGGTGGCGCCGTGGTTAACGTGGCTTCCATAGCAGGTGTCGCAGGCATCGGCAGCTCCATTGCCTATGCGGCTTCCAAAGGGGCTATGATTACGATGACACTCTCGCTTGCCCGTGTCCTTGGCCCCTCAATTAGAGTCAACGTGGTTTGTCCTGGATTTATAGAGGGAGAGTGGTTAAAGGAGGGGCTTGGGGAAGACGGTTACGAGAGGGCTCGCGCAGCGGCAAGAAAAGGAGCTCCTTTAGGGGTAACCGCGACCGCGGAAACAGTCGCCGATTCCATACTTTATTTCATAAGTGGCCCTCAAGTCGTGACCGGTGAATCAATGATAGTTGACGGTGGCCGTCACTTAGGCATGACACCTTTAACTCGAAGATAAAAAGAAAGGGTCTAAACTTTTGAAATCCGCAATTCGATATTTTCCTAATGTTTACTTATTCGTGAATGGGTTGATTTACCTAACTCTGGCTTATGTTTTTATTGCTGATTCAAACGGCTGGTTTATGAAACTTGGGATTTTCCCAAGCCAAGAAGTTGGATTTACTGAACTAAAAACCATGTATATTGGTTTAATGTCAGGGATAGGCTTATTTTTAATTATCGCGTCGGGGCTTCCAGCGTTTCAGTTGCCCGGTTTGATATTTTCATTTATTAGCTACACCATGTTGGGGGTTGTCAGATGGCATGGAATCTTTATCGCAGGGTTCTATAACGAGCTCATGCAAGATTTGTTGCTGGCCGAAATCATCAGCGCCCTGCTTGCAGTCATAGCTTTATACTGCCTGGGAAAAGGGCGCCAAAGTATCCAATGATCTGCACGCTTACTTCGAAACTGGTTTTTTCTGCAGCTTTCTTTGTAATGTTCGACGATGCATATTTAGCTGACGCGCAGTAGCTGATATGTTTCCGTCATTTTCCATTAGTACACGCTGAATATGTTCCCACTCAAGTCGGCGGACGGACATAGTTTCTAGTTTGTCTTCAAAGTTATGGCTGGTAGATTCTTCGCCAAAATTTGCAATCATTGCCGATAGGATTTCGTCAGTATCTGCGGGTTTTGCGAGATAGTTATCGGCGCCTAATTTTATTGCCTCAACGGCGGTCGCAATGCTTGCATACCCTGTCAGAATTAAAATTCTAATTTGAGCGAAAGTATCTTTTAAGACCGGTATTAATTCTAGTGATGATTCGCCTCCCAAATTTAAGTCTAGGATAGCGAAGTCAAAATTATCGTCTTTTATAATACCTTTGGCTACTTCGACGTTTGAGGCACAGCTACTATTAAACCCTCGACTTTTAAGAGCCTTAGACATAACTCTAGCGAATAGCTCATCGTCTTCAACTATCAAGATATTTCGGTTGGGGCCGGTCATTTAAATTCTCAACTTGGTAAGGGCAGCCTAATAGAAGTTTTGGCGCCGCCGAGTTTGAGATTAAACGCCTCTATTTGTCCACCTAATTGCGTAATGGCAGCATTTGCTAAGAATATTCCAAGCCCCATGCTTTCGCGATGTGTTGAAATAAATGGCTCTCCCATACTTTCCATAACCTCTGTCGGGATTCCAGGCCCGTCGTCAGTAACTGAAATTTCAATTTGCTGCGTATGTTCCTCAGAAGCTTTGAAGCAGATTTTTACGCTAGTTCTTGCAACTTTTATGCTATTTTCGATGATGTTTATAAGAGCATGTCTGAGGCTTAG
>Ga0209036_1000199_pt1 | contig 24830 bp, 20 predicted proteins | sample MarorgKNORR_S2LV_3_FD_188222 | JGI IMG/M metagenome (GOLD analysis project Ga0209036, IMG submission 188222) | Marine microbial communities from the Southern Atlantic Ocean, analyzing organic carbon cycling - DCM_A/KNORR_S2/LV (SPAdes) (version 2) | ecosystem: Environmental > Aquatic > Marine >... | reverse complement strand
GGGCAAACTCAAGCCGAACCCATGGGGCCTGTACGACATGCATGGCAACCTGTTTGAGTGGTGCGCCGATGCCTATGTGGCCTATCCCGACGGCAGTGCGTTTTCCACCTCAGGCACGATGAAAGTGCTCCGCGGTGGCGCCTATTATTGCCCGAGCAACATCCTTCGATCCGCCTTTCGGGCCGAGGCGCAGCAACCAGATTTTCGCTGGATTCTGGCCGGGTTCCGTGTGGTGTTGGCTCCCCCGCTTGGCCAAGCGCAGGATTGAGCCAAGCGCTTGGCCAAGCGCACTTTACGACAAGGAAAGAGAGCCTTGACTTCTCGCCTCGAATCCCAATGCTCTGCCCGTCTGCGAAGAAGTGTTGAGCTCCTCCCTTTGGCTTTGTGTGCTGACAACCATGCCATCCGAGATTCTCATGAAACACGGCACTGCCGTGTCCTTGCTGGGTGCAAATAGCGAACCGTATTCCGCCTATTTGCTGCTGGCCGTCATGATGTTGTTGGCCGTGGGATTCGCCTGCGCGCCGCTCATCCTCTCCGCAATCCTCGCACCGCGCAAACCCGGGGAGATCAAGGAATCCACGTTCGAGTGCGGGCTGGAATCGAAGGGCGACTCGTGGGTGCAGTTCAAGGTGCAGTACTACCTGTACGCACTGGCCTTTGTGATCTTCGACATCGAGGTGGTTTTCCTCTACCCGTGGGCGGTGGCTTTTACCGACCTGTCTTTCGGCTCATTTCTCGCGATGGGCATCTTCATTTTACTCCTGGCCGAGAGCCTGATTTATCTCTGGATCAAGGGCGTGCTGACCTGGAAATGACAACCCCAAACACATCCCCCAGCGTCGAACTCGACGACACGACTCGCGCCGAACTGGAACGCGCCGGAGTGATCGTTTCGAAGGTGGACTTCCTTTACAACTGGGCCCGCGGCGGATCGGTCTGGCCGCTGACCTTTGGCCTCGCCTGTTGCGCCATCGAGATGATCGCCTCGGCGACATCGCGTTTTGACATCTCCCGCTTCGGCTCGGAGGTGTTTCGTCCCTCGCCACGTCAGGCTGATCTCATGATCGTTTCCGGTACGGTGACGAAAAAGATGGCCCCGCAGGTGGTGCGAATTTACAACCAGATGCCGGAGCCGAAATGGGTGATCGCCATGGGTGCCTGTGCCATCTCCGGCGGACCTTTCAAGCAGGGCTACAACGTGCTCAAGGGTATCGATCGCTACATCCCGGTGGACGTGTATCTGCCCGGTTGCCCGCCCCGCCCGGAGGCCGTGCTGCAGTCGCTGAACTATTTGCAGGAGAAAATCCGGACGCAGGACATCAAGTCGGACCCGGCGTTCACCGAGGGACGCCGCCAGTACCCTGTCCCGGAATTCACCGGCACCGACCTTGAGCCGCCCTACAACCCGGACGTCTGGCAGCCGCCGGCCAACCCGAACGTCCCGGCCGAGGAGGAAGTGGAGGGGGAAGCCACTGCATGAGCGAGGCGATCCCCCACGATCCGGTTTTGCAACAATTCCCTGAGGTGGAGTGGGACGAGGAATTTGGAACATTGATTGTCCCGGCGACAAAAGCCACGGAGGTCGCAATCTGGCTGCGCGATAACCATGCGTTCCGGCTCGACTACTGCAGCAACGTCACCGGTATCGATTACCTCGATCGCGAATTCAAGGAGAAGGTCAAGAATGAGGAGGGCAAGACGGAGACGATCATTCACAAGGACCCCGCCCGAATGGAAGTCGCTTACCATCTTTACTCGATGGAAAAACGCACCGGCCCGCTCGTGATGAAACAGCGCACGACCCGGGAAAAACCGGAGGCACAGTCGCTAACCCCCGTCTGGCGAAGTTGCGAACTGCAGGAGCGGGAGATTTACGATTTGTTTGGCATCAATTTCACCGGGCACCCGGATCAACGACGCATCCTGATGTGGGATGAATTTGAGGGCCACCCGATGCGCAAGGACTACGTCGAGCCGTTCGACTACGAATGGGAGCCGACCCCGCACGATGAGATCCTGGAGAAACATCAAAAGGGAAAAGTGATTTTTTGATACCGTCCGCCCCGAACACAATTTCACAGCGCTTGGCCAAGCGGGTGATTTTCATGAAGTGACAGCTGCTGCGCCCAACTACGAACTGATTCAACAGGATGGCCTGGAGACCAGCCTGCTGGAGGTCTCGATGGGACCGCACCACCCGAGCACGCATGGCGTGTTTCGGATGGACGTCAAGCTGGACGGCGAAACGGTGGTCGAACTCAAGCCGGTGTTTGGCTATCTGCATCGCAATCACGAAAAGCTCGCGGAGAGCATGAGTTATCTCGCGAGCATGCCGTTCACCGACCGGCTCGATTATTTCAACAGCATGACCAACAACTGGGCGTACGCCCTTGCGGCCGAGCAGTTGATCGAAATCGAAATCCCGGAACGCGCTGAGTACCTGCGCGTGATCATGTCGGAACTCACCCGGTTGGTGAATCACGTTTCGCTCGTCGGCTTTTTTGTGAACGACCTCGGGGCACTTGGCACGCCGCTGCTCTATGCCTTTCGTGAGCGCGAAAAAATTCTCGATCTGTTCGAGCAGGCCAGCGGCGCGCGGATGATGTGCAATTACTTTCGCTTTGGTGGACTGCGATGCGACGTGCCCGAGGGATGGCTGGATCGCACGCGAGAAGTGGTCGATCGCTTCCCAAAATTTCTCGATGAGTACGAGAAACTGCTTTGCGAAAACGAGATCATCCTCAGCCGCACCCAAGGCGTTGGCAACCTGTCGAAGGAACTGGCGATCAGTGCCGGGATCACGGGGCCGATGCTTCGCGCGAGCGGCGTGAACTACGACATTCGCAAAGTCGACAACTACGGCATTTACGACCGGTTCAAGTTTCGCGTGCCATATTCGAAAGGGGAAGTCGGCGACTGCTACGACCGGTTCATGGTGCGAATGCTCGAGATGCGCGAGAGCATTGAGATTTTGAAACAGGCACTGGACGGCATCGAGGCTGGCCCGATCATGGGCAAAGCCGGGAAGGTGTTTAAGCCGGCCAAGGCGGAGGCCTACGGCCGCGTCGAAGCACCCAAGGGTGAGCTTGGTTTTTATCTCGTGGCTGACGGCACCACCCAACCGTATCGGTACCGGGTCCGACCGCCTTCGTTTATCAACCTGACCGTGCTGCAAGATATGTGCATCGGCCAACAGGTGGCGGATGCGGTGATCATCCTCGGCAGCATCGACATCGTACTCGGGGAGGTGGATCGATGAGCCTGCTCGGCGGCGGAATTTTCAAGGGCATGGCGGTGACGCTGCGAAACTTCGTCGGCTCATATTTCGACAAGGAACGCCTGACCACAAAAGAGTACGCCTGGCGCACCGACGGCAAGCTGCCGGAACGCGCCGGTGATTACCCGAAGGAGGAAGCAGAACAGCTAAGCGACACGACCACAGTCACCCATTACAGCCGCAACTTCCCCATGCTGCTGCACGACGAGGGTGAACCGATGGACACCGTCCGCTGTGTTGCCTGCCAGATTTGCGAGCGCGAATGCCCTCCCCAGTGCATTTACATCGAGAAGAGCAAGGACAAGAAGGAACGCGGCGGCAACAAGGCCCAGTTTTATCCGGCGACCTTCGACATCGATGTGTCCGTCTGCATGAGTTGCCAGATTTGCGTGGAGGTCTGCCCGTTCGACGCCATCGTGATGAACAGCCAGTTTGAGTTGAGCACGCCGGATCGATTTGGAGGACTGCTGCTTCGACGCGACGACCTGCTCAAAAGCAACGACTACTATCACAAGATTCATCCCGAGGAAGCGGCCGCCCGGGACAAGCGCATCGCCGACGAAAAAGCAGCCAAGGAGGCCAAGAAGAAAGCAGCCGAGGAGGCCAAGAAAAAGGCAGCTGAAGCGAAAGCCAAGGCCGAAGCCGAAGCGAAGGCAAAAGAAGAAGCAGAGTCAGCAGAGAAGCCCGCCGAGGCGCCCGCGCCCACGCACACTGACGCCAAAAAGGAGGACAACGGAGAATGAACTGGGAACTGATCGGAGACATCCTGCTGGCCACTGTGCCGTTGTTGGTGATTTTTCCATCGATGTTCGCGTTGACGACTTGGGTGGAACGCAAGGCATTGGCCCGCATTCAAAACCGCATCGGCCCGAACAAGGTCGGCGTCCCTCTGACTCCGTACGGGGGCAAGCTCAGTTTATTCGGGCTTGGCCAACCGGCGGCAGACGGTATCAAAATGTTGTTCAAGGAAAACATCGTCCCCACCGGGGCCGACCGGCTTTTTCATCTCCTCGCCCCGATCCTCTCACTGATCCCGGCGATGCTGGTGCTCTGCTTTTTGCCGCTGGAATTTCCCTGGCTCAATGGCGAACAGAATTCCGTGAAGGCGTTCATGCTCGATGGTGCGGTGATCTTTTTCTTCGCTATAACCGGATTAAACACCTTGGCCGTGTTCATGGCCGGCTGGGCCTCGCGAAACAAATATTCCTTGCTGGGCGGCATGCGAGCCATCGCACAAATGGTCAGCTACGAAATCCCGTTGGTCCTTTCTGCAGTGGTCGTGGTGATGATCGTGGGCAGCCTTAATGCCGCCGAAATCGCAGAAGCGCAGGCTGGCTGGAACTGGTATGTTTTTCAGCCATGGGGTCTGGCTGCGTTCGTGATTTTTTTCATCGCGGCACTCGCGGAAACCAACCGCTCGCCGTTTGACCTACCGGAAGCCGAGAGCGAAATCATCGCCGGTTACTTCACGGAATACAGCGGGTTCAAGTTCGCTCTGTTCTTCCTCGGCGAATACATCGCGATGTTTGCCATCAGCGGCCTGGCGGTCACCCTCTTCCTCGGCGCGGGCGGCGGCCCGGGCGTGGAGGCGCTGCCCTGGCTGAAGGTGATCTGGTTTCTGGCCAAGGTCTGCATCCTGATCGGGGTGATGATTTGGCTGCGCGGCACCCTCCCCCGACTGCGGGTGGATCAACTCATGGGCTTTGCGTGGAAGTTCCTCTTGCCGCTGTCCATCCTGAATATTTTCATCGCTGGGTTCGCTTGGCACGCCAAGAATACCAATGAGGGAACAGCCGTCAGCGTGATCGTCTGGGTTGCGGCACTCATCATCCTTTACGCAGCGGCCAAGGGCTTGGATCGCGTCAATCGGGCCAAGGTTAAGCCCCGCACCTACCAGTACGGCGAATGAACGAAGTCACGGCATTTTGGGTATTGGCGGCAATCTCAGTGATCGGCGCGCTGGTTGCCGTGCGCAAGCGCAACCTCGTTCACGGTGTCTTTGCCCTGCTCGTTTTCTTTGCCGGCTTGGCCGGACTGTTTTTGCTGCTGCTCGCCGAGTTCATCGCCGTGGTGCAGATCCTCGTCTACGCCGGGGCAGTGGGCATACTGATTTTGTTTGCCATCATGCTGACCGATCGCGTCACGGGGAAGGACGCTTTCCGCGTTACATCCAGGGGGAGTTTCTGGGGGGCGATCATCGCATTGGCCGTTTTTCTGGTAATCCTGCTCCCGACCATACGGGAGATTCCACTGGTTGAAAACGCAACGCCCAAGGATATGATCGTCGAACAATCCTCTGTGAAAGAGTTGGGCACGAATCTCATCAAACCCTACATCGTCACGATTGAGGTGTTGGCGCTGTTGTTGACTGCGGCACTGATCGGGGCGGTCACTGCGGCCCAGGGTGGGCGCGCATCAGAAAAGGAGGAGAACGCCTAATGACCCTTGCGCTGCATCATTACCTGATCCTCGCGGCGGTCCTGTTTTGCATTGGCCTGCTGGGCGCGTTTTCTCGACGAAACGCCGTTGTGGTTTTGTTCTCAGTTGAGATCATGCTCAATGCAGCCAACCTGAACTTCATCGCCTTTTGGCGGTTCGGCACCAACCCGGAGTTGTTGCACGGGCCGTTGTTTACATTATTCACCATCGCCGTGGCGGCTGCTGAAGTCGCGGTCGGGTTGGCTTTGGTCATCGCGGTATACCGGCATTTCCGCTCGGTTGATTTGGAGTCACTCGACACACTTAAGGAGGAATGACCACGGAAAAACTGGCATTGATTCCGTTGCTGCCGCTCCTTGCGGCGGCGGTGACGTCATTCATGCGCGATGGCAAACGTGCGTCGATTGTCGCCATCGCAGCGTTGCTGGTTTCCTGCGTCCTCTCCCTCATCGCGTTTAACGAAGCCTGGGGGATGACAGCGGATGATAAGCCCAAACTATTCACCATCCCGTGGCTTGCGATCGGCGGAACGGCGATCAATTTCGGCTTCGTCCTCAACCCACTCACCGGAGCGATGGTCGCGATGGTCACGTTTGTCGGGTCGCTGATTTTCATCTACTCAGCCGGCTACATGTCGCACGACAAACGGATGGCCCGTTTCTTCTGCTACCTCTCGCTGTTCGCCACCGGCATGCTTGGGGTGGTGCTGGCCAACAGCTTGATCCTCTTTTTCATGTGCTGGGAGGTTGTCGGCGTGGCGTCCTACCTGCTGATCAGTTTTTGGAATCACAAACCGGAAGCCGCAGCCGCTGGCAAGAAGGCGTTCATCGTCACGCGCATCGGCGACATGGGTTTCTTTATCGGGATCCTGTTGGCGTTCAAGGTCACCGGGACACTTGATTTTTACACGGAAGCTGAAAACGGGATTCTCCAACAGGACGATCTGAATTCCCAAATGGCTTTTGGTTTTTCGGCTGCAACGGTGATTAGCTTCCTGCTGTTCGTCGGGGCCGTAGGTAAGTCCGGCCAAATACCGCTTCACGTTTGGCTGCCGGATGCCATGGAGGGGCCGACCCCGGTCAGCGCCCTCATTCACGCGGCGACCATGGTCGCGGCCGGCGTCTTTTTGGTGGCCCGCACATTCCCGCTGTTTGAGGCGGGCGGCATGCTGCCGTTGGTCGCCTGGGTCGGCGCGATCACTGCGCTCGTCGCAGCGTTCATCGCGCTTGGCCAATACGACCTCAAGCGCATCCTCGCCTACTCCACCGTCAGCCAGCTTGGCCTGATGATGGTCGGCATCGGTGTCGCCGGGGTGTCAGTGGGCATGTTTCATCTTTTGACCCACGCCTTTTTCAAAGCGCTGCTGTTCCTCGGGGCCGGCTCAATCATCCACGGCTGCCACGATGAGCAGGACATCCGAAAAATGGGCGGCTTGGCCAAGCCGATGCCGCTCACCACGATCGCCTATCTTTGCGGTACGCTTGCGCTGGTGGCGTTTCCGTTTACCAGCGGCTTTTTCAGCAAGGACGAAATCCTCGCCGGAGCTTGGGCCACGAACCTGCCGGTCTTTTGGATCGCCGCCGCCGCCTCACTGCTGACAGCGGTCTACATGACGCGCCAATGCATGTACGTTTTCCCCGGCGCGCATCGCGGCGAACATGCCCCGCACGAGAGCCCGAAGATCATGACCGTGCCGCTGCTGATTCTGTCGGTGTTTGCGCTTGGCCTCGGCGCCTTGGCCAAGGGCGACATACTGAAGTTGTTACCGGGCAACCCAGTCTTGCCTCACCCAGGCACCGTCGTCGCTATCAGTATTGCCGTTGCACTTGGCGGCATCGCGCTTGGCTTCATGATTTATCGCGGACGCGCGCTTGGCCAAGCGGCGGACCCGCTGGCGCTTAAGCCCTTCGAGCGCAAGTTTTGGTTAGATGAGATTTACGAGGCCACCGTTGGCCGGCTTTGGACGCTGTTCACTATCATCAGTGAGCAACTCAACGCGCTGTTGTTATTCATCCGCGACCTCGCCGTGGAAGTCGCCTCCCGAATCGGCACCGGTTTTGCCATCGGGGGCGACCGCAAGTTGATCGACTCGCTGGCCTTCGACGGAATGTGCGCGCGCCTCCGCTGCGCAGGTCGAACCGTCACCCGGCCGCAAAACGGATTTCTCCCCGGTTACCTCCGGTTGATCGCGCTGGGCGCGGTCCTGCTCACGGCACTGGTACTTTGGGCCAAATGATCACCGCACTGACATTTGCCCCGCTGGTGACCGCCATCCTGATCCTCGCGATGCCCGCGCAGCGTGCGCGTGCTGTGGCGATGGCCGGGGCTCTGGTGTCATTCGCGTTGACCGCTTGGCTCCTTTTGCAGTTCGACGGAAATCTGTCGGAGGTAAAGGTCTCATGGATCGAAGACCTTGGCATTGACTACCACGTCGGCCTCGATGGCACGAACGCGCTCGTGTTGTTCCTCGCCACGCTGCTCGCGCCGATCGTGGTTTGGATTTCATGGGGCCACAGTGATCGGCCCAAGACATACTTCGCCCTGTTGAGCCTGCAGTTCACCGGACTATTCGGCACCTTCACCGCCCTGAATTTTTTCCACTGGTTCATCTACTGGGAACTCGCGCTCGTGCCGGCGTTCTTCCTCATCAAGCTCTTCGGCAAAAGCGAGGATCGCCACAAGGCTGCCATTAACTTTGTCCTCTTCACGGTGCTTGGCAGCGTGGCGATGCTGCTTGGTTTTCTTTTCCTTTATCAGGCAACCGATTCGTTCAACTTCATCAAATTACCCGGGGTGATTGAGGAGAAAAATGTCAAGGTGAGTTCGCTGATCTTCGTGGCCATACTTGCCGGCCTTTGGGTAAAAGTACCCCTCGCACCCCTGCACATTTGGCAGGCTCCGGTCTATGCCGCCGCTCCCACCCCGGTGGTCATCCTGCTGACCGGCGTGATGTCCAAGATGGGCGTGTACGGTTTCCTCCGGTTGATCGTCCCGATTTTCCCCGACCAACTATCGCAACACGCCGACATGCTGCTTGGCTTCGCGTTGCTGACGATTCTTTGGGGAGCCTTCCTTGCGCTGCGACAGACCGATCTCAAAAAGTTGCTGGCGTTTTCGTCGCTCAACCACGTGGCCTACTGTGTACTGGGCATTGGCGCGCTTGGCGTGGCCACGACCGGCCTCAAACTTGAGGATACCCACGAACTGGCGAGGCAGGGTGTCATCCTGCAGATGTTCGCTCACGGCCTCTCCGCTGCCGGGTTGTTTTACCTCGTTGGCCTGCTCGAGCAACGGGCCGGGCATCGCGACCGTGACGGCTTTGGTGGACTCTGCTCGGTCACACCCCGGTTCGCCGCGATGTTTTATATCCTGACATTTTGCTCGCTTGGCCTGCCGTTCCTCGCCGGGTTCGCGGCGGAGTTTCTGATTTTCAGCGGCAGCTTTGCTGTTGCCCCGAAGGTGACCGCGGTGGCCACGCTTGGCCTGTTGGCCACGGCAGTTTTTTTGCTGACCATGCTTCAGCGCGTGTTCACCGGCCCGGTCAATGAACAACATCAATCCATGCCGGACCTGACCCGGAACGAAATCCTGATTTTGACCCCGATCCTGATCCTCGTTTTCTGGGCCGGCATTTACCCCAAGACCTGGCTGGCGTTCAGCCAAACGATGCCCTGACATGACCGCACTGCTCACTGTCATCTTGAGTTTCCTCGGCGCGCTGGTCTGCGGACTCATGCCGGCGAGTGCTCACCAGCGGATCCGCTGGGTGGCACTGGCCACGGCGGCGGCTGGATTTGCCGTGTCGATGGTTTGTTATCTCAATCTCACCGGTGGCGAGATCGCCGACAAAAAAAACTTCGATTGGATTCCCACATTAGGCATCTCCTTCATCACCGGATACGACGGGATCAGCCTGCCCCTGTTGCTCGTCACCGGATTGGTCGCCATTTGCGGTGTGCTTTTCAGTTGGACGCTCGAAGACCGGGCCAACCAGTTTTACGCCTACTACTTCGCGCTGATCGGTGGGGTGTACGGCGTGTTCCTGTCGCTCGATTTGTTCCTGCTGTTTGTCTTTTACGAAATCGCAGTGGTGCCCAAGTATTTCCTCATCGCAATCTGGGGTGGAGTCAGGCGGCAGTTCGCGGCGATGAAACTGGTGCTGTACTCCTTTGGCGGCAGCGCGCTGGTTTTGCTCGGGATGATCGCCCTGTTTTTCCTGACGAAAGACACCAGCACCGGTGAAGCGGTCAGGTCATTCAGCCTGATCAAATTGCAGGAGGGGCAAGTTGCCGCGGAGGCGCAGACTTGGATTTTCCTGCTGCTCTTTCTCGGCTTTGCTATTTTGGCTGGCATGTGGCCGTTCCACACTTGGGCACCGACGGGGCACGTTGCCGCGCCCACAGCGACCTCCATGCTGCTGGCTGGCGTGGTAATGAAACTGGGCGCCTACGGTTGTTTGCGAGTGGCTATCGGTTTGCTGCCGCAGGGGGCTCAGGAATGGTCCACGTGCATCGCCATCTTTGCCATCATCAACATCGTGTACGGCGCGTTCGTCGCACTCAAGCAGGACGACTTCAAGTTCGTGATCGGCTACTCCAGCGTCAGCCACATGGGCTTCGTGCTGCTAGGGTTGGCGACGCTGAACGAGATCGGCACAACCGGTGCCGTGCTCCAGATGTTTTCCCACGGCGTGATCGGCGCCCTGCTCTTCGCGATGGTCGGCACAGTAATCTACACGCGCACCAAGACACGCATGCTCGACGAGTTGCACCGGCTGATCGATCGCATGCCGGGTATCGCCTGGTTGTTCGTCGCCGCCGGCCTGGCCTCGATGGGCCTGCCCGGCTTCAGCGGATTCATCTCTGAGCTATACGTGCTAATCGGCATCTGGAAGCAGGAAGCGCTGTCCGGCTGGATTTTGGTCGCGGCTGGTTTCGGCATCCTGATGACCTTCGGCTACACGCTGGTCAAAATCCATGAGGCCTTTTTCCGCGAGCGCAGGGATGGTGACGCTCCCGTGGCGGAAACGCCCTACCCCGCGATGACAATTCCCGAGAAAGTGGGCATCGCGATCCTGCTTGGCGCCTCGCTGCTGATCGGCATCTGCCCGTGGATCTTGACCGACAAAATTAAACTCAGCCTGAATCTTTTGGAGGCCATCAATTAACCGGACGACATGGATCTGGATTTTCAACAACTGCTTCTGACTCTGCTACCCGACCTGGTCGTGGTGGTGGCCCTGTTCGCGGCGTTGGGGGTGGATTACTCGAAGCTTCGCGGTGCGGCCTTGGCCGAGCGCTACGAGACCGCCTTCCACATCTCCGCGCTTGGCCTGTTGATCGGGCTGGTAATGACCATGCTGCAGGCAGCCGGAAAAATTTCGGTCATGGACGCAGAGGCAACACACGGACAACTCAATTTCACCACCGGCACACTCACACTCAAGGCCGCACTCTTCGTGCTTGGCCTGGCGGTGTTGCCCTTGGCCAAGCGCGACCTCGTCACGGCACATGCCAGCGAGTACTTCGCGCTAATCCTGCTTGCGACGCTGGGGATGGGCTTTGTCGTGACCAGCCAAAACCTGCTGGGGGCCTTCGTGGCGCTGGAACTGGTCAGCCTGAGCCTGTACGCGATGACGGCGCTCAACCAATCCCGGGCCACCTCGGCAGAGGCGGCACTGAAGTACCTGACCTTCGGAGCGGTCGCCTCCGGTTTCCTGTTGTTCGGCTTGAGCTACCTTTACGGGGCCACAGCAGAATTGAACTTAGCCAAGCTAGGCGAACTCGAGCCCAGCAGCCTGCTGATCGTCGCTTATCTACTGATTCTGGTCGGGCTGGGCTTTAAGCTGGCTCTGGCTCCGTTTCACCTGTGGGCACCGGACGTTTATCAGGCTGCACCCACGCCGGTCGCAGGCTGGATCGGAAGCGGCTCAAAAATCGCCGCCGCCGCCCTGCTGCTAGTGCTCTTGCAACCGATTGCGAATTCTCCCGAATTAAAGGACGCACTCGTGCCGGCGCTGGCTGCGTTGGCCGTGGCCAGCATGCTAGTCGGCAACCTCGGTGCACTGCGCCAGACCAACCTAAAGCGATTGCTCGCCTACAGCGCCATCGCCAACGCCGGTTATCTCGTGGTCGGCGTGTTGGCGTTCAGCGACGATGGAAATATATCTGTCCTGTTTTACATCCTCGTTTATTCGGTGGGCAGCCTCGGGGCATTTGCAGTAATCTCCGTTTTGGCAGACCGGCTTGGCCGGGAGGCTGAGATCAGTGACTTCAACGGCTATTGGAAAACCATGCCGGGCTTGTCCATCGCCTTCATGATTTTCCTCCTATCGATGGCCGGCATCCCGCCACTCGCCGGTTTCCTCGGGAAATTTTACCTGTTTTTTGCAGCCATCGGGGCTCAACCGGAAGCCGCCACATTGACGGATGGCTACTATTGGCTGGTCGCCTTCGCACTCGTGATGAGCGTGGTCTCCCTTTATTACTACCTTCGCGTGTTGAAAGCCTTTCTCGTCGTGACCGATGAAGACAACGAAGCCAAGCCGGTGGCAGTAGGTACTGCCGCCGGGCTAAGCATCTTTGCGCTGGCAGCCATCCTCGTGGTGCTTGGCCTATGGCCCGAGCCCCTGCTGAATCTTCTGCCAACCAAATAACCCCGCTTGGCTAAGCGCTTGGCCAAGCTCATTATAAAACTTCATAAAAAAACCGCCTGGCCTGCTTGGCCAAGCGGTTTAAAAGTTTCGTTAATCGCTGGCTCAGGCGCCGGCGAGTGCGCTGCCCATGGTGACGCCCGGGGCCGGGAGCAGGCTGCTGCCCATCAGGTACTGATCGATGGCGCGGGCGGCGCCGCGGCCTTCGTTGATGGCCCAGACGACGAGCGATTGGCCGCGGCGACAGTCGCCGGCGACGAATACGCCTTCCACGTTGGTGGTGAATTCGCCGTGCTCGCCGATGAAAGTCTGCCAGTTGCCGCGCGGGTTTTGGGTCTCGAGCCCGAGCATTTCGCCGACCTCCAGTTCGGGGCCGACAAAGCCAGTGGCGAGCAGTACGAGGTCAGCTGGCCATTCCTTTTCGGAGCCTTCCACCTCGCTGAACGGCGCACCACCCTCGACCGGCTTGGACCAGTCCACCTCTACGGTTTTAATGCACTTGATGTTGCCGTTGCCGTCATCGATAAACTCCTTCGCAAGGATGTGATACGCGCGCGGATCGTTGCCGTTCTTTGCCTTATTCTCCTCGTGCGAGTAGTCGAGGCGATAGATGCGTGGCCATTGCGGCCAGGGATTGTTGTCGGCGCGCTCGGCGGGCGGCTGGTCGAGCAGCTCAAAATTCACCACATCCTTACAGCCGTGGCGCAGCGAGGTGCCGATGCAGTCCGCGCCTGTATCGCCGCCACCGATCACAATCACGTGCTTGTCCTTGGCAGTGAGATATTTGCCGTCCTCCAGATTGGCATCAAGCAGGCTCTTGGTGTTGCGCGTGAGAAAATCCATCGCAAAATGAATACCCTTGAGATCGCGACCAGGGTTGCGGCCGGTGGGATCAAACGGCTTGGTTGCGCCGGTGGCCATCAGCACGGCATCGAAATCCTTCTGCAAATCATTGGGATCTATGTACTGCATCTCGCAGCCGCGCTCCTCCATTATCTGCGTCATGTGGCCTAATTCAAACTCCTCCTTTTTGCCAACGTGTGCGCAGGTAACAAACTCCACGCCCCCATCGCGCATCAAGTTGATTCGGCGTTCAACGACGTCCTTGTCCAACTTCATGTTCGGGATGCCGTACATCAACAGGCCGCCAATGCGGTCTGCGCGTTCGTACACCGTCACCGAGTGGCCCACCTTGTTGAGCTGATCGGCCGCCGCCAAACCAGCCGGGCCGGAGCCGACGATGGCGATCTTTTTGCCAGTGCGCTCGGCGGGCGGCTCGGCGCTCACCCAGCCTTCGTCGAAGGCGCGGTTGATAATGGTGTTCTCGATGTTCTTAATGGTGACCGGCGGATTGGTGATGCCGAGCACGCACGAGCCTTCGCACGGTGCCGGACACACGCGACCGGTGAACTCCGGAAAGTTGTTGGTCTTGTGCAGGCGATCAATCGCCTCTTTCCAGCGCTTTTGATAAACGAGATGGTTCCACTCGGGGATGAGGTTGTCGATCGGGCAGCCGTTGCCGGATTGGCAAAACGGCACGCCGCAATCCATGCAGCGCGCGCCCTGCGTCTGCAGATGGCCCTCCTCGGGTGTGGAGTTGATCTCGTCGTAATCGTTCAAGCGCTCAAGCGGATCGCGATACGGCACTGCCTCGCGCTCGAACTCCATGAATCCAGTTGGTTTACCCATCTTGAAAAATCCTTTCGGTCAGTTAAGCTACCAGCTCCTTTTCGGCTTGTTTGCGCTCGAGCAACACGCGCTTGTAATCGGTGGGCATCACTTTCACGAATTGGCCCAGCGTCGTGCTCCAGTTGCTCAGCACCTCCGCAGCCACGGTGGAGCCGGTGCGCTCGGCGTGTTCTTCGATGAGGCCCTGCAGTTCGGCAATGTCCTCGGCGTCTTCCACCGATTCGAGTTCCACCATCTCCATATTGCAATTGGCCGGGAAATTGTTTTCCGGATCCCAAATGTAAGCCACGCCGCCGCTCATACCGGCTGCAAAATTGCGGCCCGTAGATCCTAAAACCACCACACGACCGCCGGTCATATATTCACAACCATGATCTCCAACCCCTTCAACAACAGCACTTGCACCGCTATTACGAACACAAAAACGTTCAGCAGCATGACCTCTAAAAAATACTTTTCCACTAGTCGCACCATAGAGGCAAACGTTACCAACTATGATATTTTCTTCAGGTTTAAAACTGGATTCTCTTGGTGGATAAATGGTGATACTCCCTCCGGACAAACCTTTTCCTACATAATCATTAGCATCTCCTTCTAACTCCACACTAATACCTTTTGCCAAAAAAGCTCCAAGACTTTGACCTGCCGAACCATTAAATTTTATCTTCAAGGTGTCCTCGGGTAACAAACCGGCACCGTGTGCTTTAGCCAATTCATTGCTTAGGATTGTTCCAACAGTACGATCTGTATTGATAATTGGCAACTCAATGTCCACAGACTCACCATTCTCCAAAGCTGGCTTAGCCAACTTAATCAATTGCATATCAAGAACATCAGATAAGCCATGATCCTGTGATTCTGTACAATAAGTTCCAGCTTCAGGATGAGGCTTCTCAATTGGCGTAAGTATTGAACTAAGATTAATACCATCAGCCTTCCAATGATCAATAGCCTTTCGCATTTCTAGAACGTCTACTCTGCCCACCATTTCATTAATGGTACGAAATCCTAACCTTGCCATTAGCTGCCTAGCCTCCTCAGCAACCATAAAAAGATAGTTCACTACATAATCAGGTGATCCATTAAACTTCTTGCGCAGCTCCTTATTTTGGGTTGCGACACCAACTGGACAAGTGTTCAGGTGGCACTTTCGCATCATTATGCAACCCATCGTTATGAGCGGCGCGGTAGAAAAGCCCATCTCTTCAGCCCCAAGGAGCGCTGCGATCACCACATCGCGACCGGTCTTAAGGCCTCCATCTGTCTGCAACACTACTCGACTTCTCAGATCATTAAGTAAAAGCGTCTGATGCGTCTCAGCTATACCAAGTTCCCAAGGCAGCCCCGCGTGCTTGATGCTTGTTAAAGGAGAGGCTCCAGTACCACCGGTTTCGCCGGATATAAGTATGTGATCAGCCTTGGCCTTTGCTACTCCCGATGCAATCGTCCCAACACCCATCTCGGATACAAGTTTCACACTCACTCGCGATGCACGATTGGCATTCTTTAGATCATGAATCAATTGCGCTAAATCTTCGATGGAATATATATCGTGGTGTGGGGGCGGACTAATAAGTCCAACACCGGGAGTACTATGTCGAATACGAGCAATATTCTCATCAACTTTCTTACCAGGAAGCTCTCCTCCTTCACCAGGTTTAGCACCTTGTGAAACCTTAATCTGAAGTTCATCCGCGTTTGTAAGATACCAAATTGTTACACCGAAACGCCCAGAAGCAATTTGTTTAATCGCCGAGCGCTTGGAGTCACCATTAGGAAGCAGATTGAAGCGCTCTGGATCCTCACCGCCCTCGCCAGTATTACTTTTTCCGCCTAGGCGATTAAGAGCAATCGCTAGACCCTCGTGCGCTTCGGCAGAAATGGAGCCGAAGCTCATCGCGCCGGTGCAAAAACGTTTCACGATCTCGCTGGCCGGCTCGACTTCCTCGATGGGGATCGCGCCGCCGTTGACGCCCTCCTTGAACTCCATCAACCCGCGCAATGCGCATCGAGCCTTGGCGTCATTGTTAATATGCTCTGAAAACTGTTTGTAAGTATCAAAATTATTTGTGCGAGTTGCCACTTGGAGAGCTGAAATCGAATTCGGATTCCACATGTGTTTTTCACCCTCAGCACGCCAGTGAAATTCGCCAGGATTAGGAAGTGTCTCAATCTTATCTTCCTCACGAACTGGAAAACCTAAAGCGTGGCGACGAAACATTTCCTCTGCCAACATACTAAGATTGACCCCCTGAACCCGACTTGCTGTTCCTTCAAAGCAAAGTTCGACAACCTCGTCTTGCAATCCTATGGCCTCAAAAATCTGCGCACCTTTGTAAGAATGAAGTGTAGATATACCCATCTTGGCCATAACCTTGAGCATTCCCTTGGCCACGCCCTTGCGATAGGCGGCTACAAGCGCAGCGTCATTGCCAAATTCCTCGGGATTGCATAGGCCATCTCGTCTCGCTTTCCACAAAGCCTCGAACGCCATGTAAGGATTGATCGCGTCTGCACCATATCCAATGAGAAGACAATGATGATGAACCTCTCGAGCTTCACCGGTTTCTAGAACCAAACCTATTTGCGTTCGCAAAGCGTTTTTCACTAGATAATGATGCACCATACCGGAAGCCATCAAAGTACTTACCGGTACACGATCAACTGAGACTGCGCGATCGCTTAGTATCGCTATACTATAACCGTCCTTGATTGCCTGTGCCGCTTCTTCACAAATACGATCAAGAGTGCTTCGAACGCCAGCGACACCTTCTTCTCTTGAAAATGTGATATCAATGACCTTTGAACGCCAACCTCTATAATTCATGCCCTTAATCGCATGCAATTCCTCATTATCCATAATAGGATGAGGCATGCGTAATCGTTGTGCGTGTTCCTCAGTGGTCTCGAGAAGATTTTTCTCCGGACCAATATAGCACTCGAGCGACATGATTACCTCCTCACGGATCGAGTCGATTGCCGGATTGGTCACCTGCGCGAAAAGTTGCCGGAAATAATCGTAAATCATCCGCGGTTTATCACTGAGACAGGCGAGCGCGGCGTCGTTGCCCATCGAGCCAAGCGGATCACGCTTTTCGTGCACCAACGGCAGTAACATGAATTGCATTGTCTCTGTAGTGAATCCGAAAGCCTGCATGCGTTGCAGCAGTGTGTCTTCGTCCAGTCCCGCAGCTTCCCCGGCGGCGGCGATATCGTCCAGATCGATGCGCTGATTCCTGATCCACTCACCGTAGGGGCGTTGCTCGGCGAACTCGGACTTAACCTCATCATCCGGCACAATACGACCCTGTTCAAAATCCACAAGAAACAGTCTACCGGGCTGCAACCGCCCCTTAGATCGCACGTTAGCGGGATCTACCGAAATTGTACCAACCTCACTGGCCATGATTAAACGGTTATCATGGGTTTCATAATAGCGACTCGGGCGGAGCCCATTGCGGTCTAACACTGCCCCAATCGATTTGCCATCAGTAAATACAATTGAAGCAGGTCCGTCCCAAGGCTCCATGATGCAGCTATTATACTCATAAAAATCGCGCTTTGTTTGAGACATCTGTTTGTGCTTCTGCCATGCCTCCGGGACCATCAACAACACCGCCTCCTGCAAGGTGCGGCCGCTCATCAACAGAAACTCCAGCGCGTTGTCGAAGTTGCCCGAGTCGGAACACTCCGGCTCCATGATCGGGTAGAGCTTCTGCAAATCGTCGGCGAGCAAATCGCTCTCCAAAGTGCCCTGTCGCGAGCGCATGGCATTCACGTTACCGCGCAGCGTGTTGATCTCGCCGTTGTGACTCATGAACCGGAACGGTTGCGCGCGATCCCAGCTCGGGAAAGTGTTGGTCGAGAAACGCGAGTGCACCATCGCCAGGTGCGTGGCGAAATCGTCACGGGCGAGGTCGGTGTAATACTTGAGCACCTGCTCGGTGTTGAGCATGCCCTTGTAGATCATAACCTTCGTCGAGAGACTGCAGATGTAAAAGAGCAACCGCTCCTCCATCGATTCATCGAAGCGCAGTTGATGACTGGCGCGTTTGCGGATCACATAAAGCTGCCGCTCAAAGTCATCGCCCTCCAGGCCATCGGCCGCGCCGATGAAGAGTTGCATGATGTAAGGCTCCGCCGCCCGGGCTGCCGGGCCGACATTGGCGGCATCGGATTCCGTCGGCACCTCGCGCCAGCCAAGGCACTGCTGGCCTTGCTCGGCAATGATGGCGTCCACGGCTGCGATGCACTTTTGCCTCTCGGCTTCATCCTTGGGCAAAAACACTAGCCCCGCGCCAAACCGCCCTTTCTCGGGCAGATCCACGCCGAGGTCCTCCTTGGCCACCGTTCGCAGAAAACCTTCGGGCAGTCCGACCAAAATCCCCGCGCCATCGCCGGTATTCGGCTCACACCCACAGCCGCCGCGATGCTCCATATTGCCCAGCATCTCCAGCGCATCGAGCACGTTTTGATGCGTCGGTTCACCCTTCAAGTTGGCCACAAAACCAACGCCGCAACTATCCTTCTCATAGGCCGGATCGTAGAGACCCTGCTTTTGAGGAAATCCAATTTGTCCTGTCTGTTTGCTCATGTTCAGCAAAATATATATGGAGAGACGACGATGCCGGGTTGTCTCGGACTGGGTATCTCCCTTGCCCGAACCCGGCATTCCACACCGTCCGATCGGCCAAGCGCCAACGAACAGCCTCCGCAAAAAAGGCCGGATATTTTTCCACAGCCCAAAAAGGGAGGCAACATTTAAATTTCTAATACTGTTCATTAGGCTAGCTAATGAATGTCGGGATTTGGACAAGGGTTCTTAATCCGGGCTCAGTTGCAACTACCTCCGCTTGGCCAAGCGCTTGGCCAATAGCATCACGATGGAAATTGATTTGCCCAAATGAGACCAATTCGGGCAAAGTTTCTCAAGACCGTTGCCCGAAGAAAAATCACAATCGGAAGCCATTGAAGCCCAGGCGTCTGAGGCCTTGGCCAAGGTGAAGCAAAACGGGGGGAGTCTCGCCACACTGCGGGCGGTATGGGAGTCGCATTCCCCGGTTGTCTGGGCTCGCAACAGCGACATTTATCGTCGTGCGGTCGATGCAGCTCTCAAGCTGGGTGAATCCTTTCTGGCATATGACATCGCCAATGAAGGCTTGGCCTATTTCCCGGACGAGGTTCGACTGCTCCAACTCAAGGCCCTTTCCCTCGCCCGAACAGGCACCACTAGCGGAGCCAATGACATTCTCGAGGAGCTCCGAAAACAGGGCCACGACGACGAGGAAACGATGGGCATCCTGGCCCGCACACACAAGGACCTCTGGATGCTTTCCTCCACCGAGGAGGAGGCTGATTATCATCTGCTCCAGAGCCTCGGGTTTTATCTGGAAGGCTACGAGTCGTCCGGCGGCTACTACACCGGGATCAACGCCGCCTCGATGGCACTCGTCGCCGGGGAAACGGAAAAAGCGGAGGCCATCGCCCGTGAGGTGAGCGCCATCTGCGAGGAAAGCCTCGCCAAGGCGGCTCCCGATTCGGGTGAGTTTTATTGGCTCGAAGCCACTGCCGCCGAGGCTGCACTGGTCGTGGGCGATCTGGACACCGCCAGCAAGTTTTACCGCAAGGCCACCACCGAACACCACCCCGGTGCAGCGGAGGTCAGCCGAACTCGGAGCCAGGCACGGTTCCTGTTGCAACACCTTGGTCAGGACAAACGCCAACTGGACGACTGTTTTGCGCTTCCTAAAATCGCGTTGTTCTCCGGGCACATGTTCGATCAACCACACCGCGAAATCCCAAGGTTTCCCGCCGCGATCGAGAACGAAGTCCGCGAGGCCGTCGAACAGGCCATCCAACGCCACGACATTCAGGTCGGCTACTGTTCACTCGCCAACGGTGGCGACCTGTTGTTTGCCGAGTCATTGCTCAAGCTGGGAGGCGAAATCCACATCGTTCTTCCGTTCGCCATTAAGACGTTTAAAAAATACAGCGTCCAAAATCCGCTCGTGCCCAACGCCGAGCACCGATTCGACAGAGTGCTGGAGCAAGCCGCCACCGTCCGCGTACTCAGCGAGCAAGGCGATCCAAACGACGAGGCCGGATACAACTACTGCAATCAGGTAATCACCGGTCTCGCCGTGCTGAAAAGCAAGTTCCTCGGCATGGACATTGCCCCGGTGTTACTCTGGGATCACAAAAAAGGAGACGGCGGCGGCGGCACCGAGTCGGTGTTCCATAGCTGGAGTAATCACGGCGAGCGCGAAGTCGACATTCTCCGTATCGACCAAATTCTCGACGAACAGTTGAACAACGGCCTCACACTACCAAAACCCACCCCCCTGCCCCCCGATAAATACCGGACCGTTGTTCACCAAAGCCCACAGGAGATCCGCGCCATGCTCTTTGCCGATGTGGTGGGATTCTCCAGTTGGCCGGAACATTTCATCCCCGTGTTTGTACGTGAATTCTTCGGGCGAGTGGCTGAATCCATCAAGGACTCTTCAGCGCGGCCGGTGTATGTCAACACATGGGGAGACGCTATCTGTGCCGTGTTTGAGAACGTCGAGCACGCCGGCCGAATTTCGCTCGTCGTCCAGAATCTCATCCGGGACATCGACTGGACCAAAGTTGGCCTGACTGGAAAGGTGAACATCCGGATTGGCCTCCACGCCGGTCCGGTTTATCGCAGTTACGATGCCCTGATCGGGAAGGATTCCTATTACGGTGCGCACGTTAACCGGGCGGCGCGTATCGAGCCGATAACCGATGAGGGTCAGATTTTCGCCAGCGATGCCTTTGCCGCGCTTGCCATGACCACCATGGCCAAAGGCTTTAGCTGCGACTACGCTGGCACACGCAAACTGCCCAAGGGCGCGGGCACGATCTCCGCTTTTCTCGTTCGCCCTACGAAGGAGGCAGGTCTTTAGCCAGTAGCCTGGCCAACCGCTCGAGCCAGTTGGCGGAGTCTGCCATTGACTCCTCCTCAGTAGCCAAGTCCGGCGCGACTGCTGCCAATTGATGAAACGGATTGGCCGAGGCCGCCCTCTCAGCTTGACCAAGCGCGAGTTGCCCGGCCAAGCCCACGCATGGCTTGGCCAAGCGCTCGGATAGCTGTGCCACTTGCCCCGTGCCCTTGCCCATGAGAGTCTGCTCGTCAATCGCGCCCTCAGCAGTGATCACCAAGTCCGCATTCGCAATACGAGATTCCAGGCTGGTCGATTCAGCAAACACCTCGAATCCGGATTGAACATCCGCCCCCGCAAATGCCATCAACCCGTAACCCAATCCGCCGGCAGCACCCGCGCCTGGCGTGATGGCGAAGTCTGTCCCAATCGTTTCCGCCGTGATCATCGCCAGACGATTGAAACAGGCATCGGCCTTCGCAAAATCCTCCTCCCGCATCCCTTTCTGTGGCCCGTAAACGCGCGTTGCCCCATCCGGCCCTAGCAGCGGGTTGGTCACATCCGAAGCCACGGTCACGCTTGGCCAAGCGCCCGGCTTCGGCTGGGTGACGGAAGTCAACTTGTCCAACTGAATCCACTGCTGAATCTCCTGACCGTCTTCATCGAAGAACCTCCAGCCAAGCGCCCGGGCCATGCCGAAACCAGCGTCATTGGTCGCACTGCCCCCGATCCCGGCGATACAGGTTTTCACTCCCGCTTGGCCAAGTTGAATGAGCAGTTGGCCAACCCCGAACGTATCCAACTCAAATGGATGAAACCGGCCGCTGGGCAGGAGAGCCAACCCGTTCGACTGAGCCGTCTCCACCACCGCTTGGTCACATTCCGCATTCAGCCAACAGGGGATCTCCCGCTCCCGGCCGGCGGCATCCTCCCCCGGAAAAAGACGCTCACCGAAGCCAAGCGATGCGGCCATCACCTCCCCAAATCCATCCCCACCATCGCTCATGGGCAGTTGCTCAAGTTCATCTCCCGGCCAAGCGGAAGCCCAACCAGACGCGATCGCCTCCGCTGCCTCAGCAGCGGTGAGGGTGCCCTTGAATTTATCGGGAACAATGAGGATTTGGCGTGACATCGACCGGAGAAAAAAGTTGCCAAACCTCTCCCCAATGGCAAACTGTTTCTGCCTTTTGAGGTTAAAAATGGAAAAACCAAAGATTATTGCCTACATGAAGCCGTCCTGCGGATGGAGCGAGGGAGTGCGCGCCGTGATGCGCAAGTACGACCTGCCGTTCGAGGATCGGGACATCATCAACGACCCCGCACATCGGCAGGAAATGATCCAGAAAACCGGCCAAATGCTTCAGCCGTGTGTGGAGATTGATGGCCAAATGCTGGCCGATGTCAGCGGCGAAGAGGTCGAGGCCTACATGCTCGCAAACAGCATTGTCGAGACCAACAACCGTGAGGCCGATGCCCCCACCAATCAACCCTGCGAAAACGAGATGCAGGGCAGCGACATCACGTTTCGTTAACTCGTCGCAACCCCAATTCTGGGCGGCTCATCAGCCGCCCTTTTTTTGTTGCTTAGACTGGTCGAGTTTCAAAAAGACCCCCACAAGACCTGACCCCACAAGGAATGCAACGATTGTCGCGAACGTGTTCCCATCCATCGGGGGTACAACCCACCCAAGATCGACTCGCTCGAAACCGACATTAACATCCCCCACTTCCTCAAATTTCCGAAACGGCCACAGCCCCACCAGCGACCCGGCCATGAGGCCGGTCAGGAATGCAATGGTCGGATCGTGAAACCGCGCCAGTACCCACTTGAGCAAACGGGTGAACAATAGCAACCCCAACCCACAACCAAGCGCGAATAGGCTCACGATCACCATGTCACGCTCGTTGACCGCCTGCAGAATATCGAAGTAAACGCCGAGCAGAATCATCACAAACGAGCCGCTCACCCCGGGCAGAACCATGGCCGAAATCGCGATCGCTCCGCACAACACGAAAAAGGCAAGCCGCCCCACTCCCGCTTGGCCAAGCGCAGGTTCCTCCTGACTGGCAGCGGGATTTGCAACCTGCTCCGCCTTGGCTCGTTTCATTTCAACCTTACGCTTGGCATCGGCCAATTGCTCGTCCGGGTCGACTGAGAAAGTCAGCGCCAAGACCAGGCCAAGCGCTACCAACGCACTCAAGATTTCGACTCCCCCGAACCGGCGAATCATTTTGAACGGGATCACGATGGAAACCAAAATCAGCCCGGTGAAAAAGCCGTAGGTTGGGTCGTGATAACCCTTAAGCAGCCACACCATTACTCTCGAAAACACGACGACAGCCACCGCTCCGCCGACGGCGATCCACGACAAAAACGCCCCATCTATCCTTCGCCACTCTGCAGCAAACCGCTGCTTTGACTCTTTGCTAAATCGTAACGCCCCCAAAGTCGCACCGACCGTTCCCGGGCCGAACTGCCCGATCGCCGCGATCAAACGCTCATAGATTCCCAACGCCAGTGCCATGCTCCCTCCGCTTACGCCTGGGATGATGTTAGCGATCCCGATTAGGAACCCGTGAAGAATGCTCTTAAGAATATCGACCATGCCCGGCGGCTATTCCAACTCACCCACTGCGTCAGGCCAAACAAAAACGGCAGCCGGTTTCACGACTGCCGTTCGAAATACTGGTTTCGTTTTTTACTGCAGCTTGCCCAGCGTCTCCTTGATCGCGTCGAAGTTCGGGAGATCCTTCGGTGTCGGAGTCTGCTCGCTATATTGCACTACGCCGTCCTTGTCGATGACAAACGCCGCGCGGGCAGAGACAGAGCCAAAGCCCATCAGGTCATCCAGTAACACGCCATAGTCGGCGGCCGCGCTTTTGTTCAAATCGCTCACCAACGTGATACCGATTCCCTCCTTCTGCGCCCACGCCTCCTGCGCGAACGGGCTGTCCACGCTGATGCCAATGACGTCGGCGTTCAGGTCCGTGTACGCGCCGAGACCGGCGGTGATGTCGCACAACTCGCCGGTGCAAACTCCGGTGAATGCCAGCGGGACAAACAGCAGCACCGTGTTCTTGCTGCCAAAGTTGCTGCTGAGGGTGACGTCGGCGACGTCGCCGCTACTCTTCGATTTCAGGGTGAAATCCGGGGCCTTATTTCCTACTTCGATTGCCATGATTATTAGGGGTAGTGGTTATACGGCTTACTCGCCGCGCCCCTTGTAAGGATCGCTTGGCCAAAGTCAACCCCGCTTGGCCAAGCGGCTTGTTTGGCCGGGGGCAAACCGGTAGCTTGGCTTGGTTCTCCGATCCCGGAGGGCGGAGGGTCGCCTCCGGCTTGCCGGGGGAGGAAAGTCCGAACTCCGCAGGGCGCGATGCCGCGTAACCCGTCTTCAGGGCGGGATGCACGCGGGAGGTGGTGCCGCAAGGCATCGTCGACGGCCAGTGCCACAGAAAACAAACCGCCCGGTTCGCCGGGTAAGGGTGAAAAGGTGGGGTAAGAGCCCACCGCCCCAAGAGCAATCGCGGGGGCACGGTAAACCCCATTGGGAGCAAGACCAAATAGGGAGCCCGGGGCGGCCCGTCCCATTGAGGCTCCGGGTTGGGTCGCAACAGATAAATGGCCCTCTCCGCAGCCGGCTTGCCGGCCAGCGCAGACAGAATTCGGCTTACAGCCCGACCGGGATCGGAGACATTTTTATCGAGGCAAACCCCGGTTTTGCCCGTTTTTATGCGTTTGACACCCGCCAAACGCTTACCTAGGCTCCCTTGCCCATTTTAGGGACAATTTAACGATGTCAGAGGAAACGACACAAACACCCGCGCCCAGCGGCGATTCGCAGGACTCGAAAAAACAAACGGT
>Ga0209036_1000198_pt1 | contig 24877 bp, 12 predicted proteins | sample MarorgKNORR_S2LV_3_FD_188222 | JGI IMG/M metagenome (GOLD analysis project Ga0209036, IMG submission 188222) | Marine microbial communities from the Southern Atlantic Ocean, analyzing organic carbon cycling - DCM_A/KNORR_S2/LV (SPAdes) (version 2) | ecosystem: Environmental > Aquatic > Marine >... | reverse complement strand
TTTGACATTTTATCAGGTTTTGAGGTCTGATAGGATACTTCTGTGCCAGTTTCACCACTGTCATACTTGTACTTGCCAACACCCTTTTTGTAACCAATTCCTTTTTTCTTAAGGTCTTTTTCTAGCCCCTTTCTAGAGGCTTGGTTCTTTTTTTCGTCGCCACCTCTATCTGCAGATATATTACCTGTAACAGAAGTTTTAGACTTATGTAACATTCTAGCAGTATTATTGCCTTCTGTAAAGTAGTTCTTAAAACTTACATGCTCATACTTGTTTCTACCCGATGGTGAGGGTTGTGTGCTATCAAAATGAGGATTGTTTTTAGCAGCATCAGACTGTGCATCTCTCTTCTTAGTAAGCATCTTTGCTTTCTTATCAAGATACTTCTTCATAGCACCTGATGGTTTGCCTGACCCTTTGTATAGACCATAAGAAGTCCCTTCTTTTTGAGTCTTCTTTTTCTTTAATGCTTTATATTCTTTTGTTTTCTTTGGGTCAGCACCTAGAAAATAATCCATAGAAGACCCTTTACTATCATACTTTATTCCTTCATTAGCGGGTAAGAAACTAACATACTTCTTCTGCTCCTTGTCTCTCATTATCTTAGCAGCGATAGCACCCGCATCTCTACCAGTTGTTTTCTTTGCTTTTACTCCTACTGCTCTCTTCATCATACCCATCACACCTTCTTGCACTTCACCTTCTTTAACACAGTTAGGGACTGATTTACCACCCTTCATCTTAGTGCCTTTTGCTTTATAACCTGTCCAACAGGTTTTCTTATCTGGGTCTCTACCAATATTTTTCTTTGCTCTATCTAATGCTGTCTCTTTCTCTTCTGCTACTTTATATGCAGGCACTTTAGCACCTTTCACACCACGACGTGCTTTATGCTCTGCTCTACGTTTCTCGATAGTCTTGCCTCTCTTACCCTCAGGGTCAAACATGCCAGGATCACCATGCCCAGGTCCGCTTCTCCTGTAGTTTCTTATGGATGCTTTACCATAATCACTACGACCTTGGTCGACTTTTGCTTCATCAACTCCTTGCATTTGTCCTCTCCTGTTTTTTGCAGTGACGGTTGCAGGCATGCCACCTGTTTCATCTTTCTTTTTATTGTGGACTGCTTTATGTTGTGCAGCCATTTCTTTTCTGTCAGCACAGTTTACATCTTCACCCATGATAGCACCTTTACCATACTGTTTACGTATGTTTGCTTTCACAATGTCAAGTGCAGATTTACCTTTCGCTGCTTTTTGTGCAGCAGTCTTACCCTTCATAGGTTTACTAGGAGTATAAGGCTTATTCTTAGTCTCCTTTGACCTATGGTCTCCACCTTTCATAAGGATGTTGTCTCTGTAGTGGTCGTAACCTTCCTCATTCATTTTCTTTTTCTCAGGTAAACCTTTATGTTTAGTGGACGCAAAATCTTTTGCATCTGATTTTTTTATGCTGGAAGCAACTCTGGCAACCTCAGGTGAGGCAGCTTTCGCTTGACCCTCCTTTTGAGCTTGTCGAACCATCCCGAAGAATCTTTGTTGTTTTCTCGAGACTGCGGGCATTCCTGATTATCCTCCGACAATCTGGACTTGCTCAACGATGACGTTGGCAGAACCTGCAGTAAGTTTAACTGCTTTCTGGATAACAGGGACTGTGCCTGCTTCCACATCTGCTGTTGATAGTGCATAGTCTGCACTTGCTGCTGATGAGTCATAATCTGTTGTAATTGTTGTATCTGTGACAGCAGTAATTTTCTTACCACCGCTAGCTGCTGATACGAAATCTGAGGTGAATGCAGTATCACTATTTGCAGCAGTAGAAATGTAATCTCCAACGACAAATCTATGAGCAGGAGTGCCTCCGCCTAATACGGTAACTACCATAGCGGCTGCATCTGTTGCTGCTTTAATTTGAGCATTCTTTGATTTACCTACAGACAAAAGAATTGCTTCTCCTGCAGCAAGAGTTATAGCAGGTCCTGCATCAATCTGAATAGTTGAAGCACTTGCTGCATATGCACGAATCACGCCAGATTTTACAGTGATATAACCTGAGCCAGACCCTGTAATTGTTTGTGTGTCAATGACGTTTAATACTGACATTGTATTTGGATTCTCCTTACTAGACTATTTATCGCGTTGTTTTTTTAAGAATTTAGCAAGGTCAGCAGTGCTGCCAACAAACATTGTATTGTTTGTAGTATTAACTTGCTTGTCTTTCTTAGGATTTTCAATCTCGTTGACCTTCTTCTGTAGGTCTACAAGTTTGTCAGCAACGTCTCCGACATGTTTAATTAACTGTCCTGCAACCTCAAACGCACGAGGTTGGTCTGACTCTTGTGCCAACTCAAGTATACCATCAACTGCTTCCTGACCCTTTTCAACCAATGAGTATAGATGACCACGAGTATACTCATAGTCTTTCTTTAATTGCTCTTTTGTGGATGCAGTATCAACTGGTGTTACTACTTCTGGTTTGTCCACAGGGACGATATCTGACTGTACATCGAGGGCATCCTCGATACCATCAAACTTACTCGTCGGCTCCTGTGACTGGGTTTCTCGACTTGGCATCTTGGAACTCACTGAATATTTCGTTAAAACCAAAGTTGTCATCAGGGTCAGCAGTTAGTGGGTCTGGTGTAACCTGATATCTAACCTCCCTTGTAGGCATGGTTTTATCTTTTGTATTATAATCAACAATAGCCTTCTTGATAATCTCTGAGTCGCTGTCTTGCACAGGACCGTATAGAAATGTCTTAGCTATAAATGACAAATTATAAACTAAAGTACGACGTGTGTCGTAGTCTCCTTCATAAACATCTTCATAATCAATAGCAGTTAGAGTGACAGGATAGTCTCTCTTCTCACCTAAGTCTGGGACTAGATTCATTGTGATAGTAAATGAAGGTTGAAAGAATGGAAGAATCTGCTCTAGTATTTGTAGAGAATCATCTTGATTCTTTGCCATAATAGACAACTCAAAATTAATGTTATATGGTATTGGCATATAACTTTTTACATTGTCTCCCGTACCTTTAGTATTACGGATGTATTGTGTAGGTGAAAGTTTTCTTGTTGCATCATAACTAATACCTTGTATCTCGAAAGATAATCTAGGTAAAGTAATCTGCACTTGGTCTTTAGTAGTTAAATCTCCTACTGCAGCTAAGCGAGTAAGAAACTTTTGTCTAGGACCATAGGCAAGAGGCACTTTCATCACCTCTGTTTTGCTACCTTTAGTGCGTCGGATTTCAATATTATTAAAAAGTGTACCGAAACCGATAACAGTCTTTTTAATTATTTCATGATAAGAATATGTCCCTAGCATTATAAGGTACCTCCAGAGTTTCCAAAGTCACCGAAAGGATTACTCTCAGTGAAATCTATAATAGCGTCAGCCTGTGTTTCTAAGGTGAAGTTTTGGTCTGTATCACTATTCATATTATTTAGTGTATTATATGTAGCAGAAGTCCATGCTGCACCAGATGTATTGCCTGTTAAAGTCTCAGGTATAGCATAGATACCTGACCTGTTATAGACTACTAACTGACGTGTAGCAGAATTCCATGTCTTAACTTCAGATGTTACATTAGAGCTACCACCTGTTACAATCTCTCCTGCAACAAAGTCTCCTGTGCCACCATCTGCAACGTTAATAGTAACTGCGTTAGCAAAGTTAACTTCAACTGCATCAATCTCTGCAACACCAGTGTTGAAGTCTTCGTCGCTGTATTCAAACAACTCACAACGTAAACCCCATACATGCACTTTACCTAATTGGTAGAATGGGACTTCGTGCTCTACGAATTGTATTTCAAATGTTTTATTTGCCATAGGCAAATGAATAAGGTCACCCTCATTAGGACGACCTTCTACAATTAATTGTGCATTATCATCTACTGCTGCTGTAAATCTTTCTCTTGAAATTATAAACGTAACTTGGTCTGATATTCTTACACCAAACTTACTAAACATATCTCCATCGCCACGAAATCCTGTAGCATCTTCAATGTATGCTTCTATTAAATATGCACCATTAAATGCTGATAAACTATCCTCTTCAAACACTGAGTCTCTATCAACTAAAGTGCGAGGTATATAATAGACATCTTTACCAAACATCTTGATTTGCTCGGTAACTAAACTACCGACTAAATCCTGCTCACCTGTTGTGCCTTGTGTGAAAAAAGAATTAGTAGCCATTATCCTATCATATCTAGTGGTGGTGTTTCCCAAACCATTCTAAGTTCTTCATCAAGTCGTTTTAATTCATCAACTGCGTCGTTGTATATCATTTCACCATTTAATGTGACGCCCCCTGGCATTTGCACACCAGTAAACTTAGTTAAGTTTTGTCCCCACTGCTTTTTAATCTTAGCAGTAGTGTAATCCTTAACCCACATCTGATTATATATTTCAGTCCACGTTGTAGGGTCAAGTGCCCTCCATGCTTTAATCACAATAAATGTATCTAACAATGCGTCAGTTGACCAATCAAAATCTAGATATAATCTATCTTGTACCTGAGAATATCTAACTGGTTTCTGTCCCTCCAATAGAAAATCGATAGTTTCTAAATGTTGTTTAATCATATAGTAATGATAAAACTGTGTAGATGTAAAATCATACAAGTCATTCAATCTCATCTGGTATCTAATATCAAATATATTAGATGTCCCTTTATCTGTAAATGAGAATATACCTTCGATAGCAAGTATATGCTCTGGCACTTCAATAAATTTATTTGACTCTAGCCATATATCATTGCCTGCGTCAGATGTAGTGCTAGTATTTGTATCAGCACGGTCAAGCACATCTTGTGTAATCTTATGTTTTAGATAAACTCTTTCAGCACCATCGTAATGATATTGTTGAAACTTCTGTAAAGCATAATCAATAGCATCATCGCACTGGTCATCAGATACGTTTACCTCTAAGACAGGTTTACCCAATCTACGAAGAGCGTATTCTTTTAATTCTGATTTAGAGGTTGGAATTGCCATTACTTTTCCTGTAATTTTTGCACGACTGTTTTTGCTTGCATGGGTGCTATATCATTTAGTCCGTTAGCATCGAACCATGGTGCTTCTTCCCAATCAAATCCTTCACCGAATGTATTGTCAGGTGACATGACATACCAATGACACTTAGCGTCAGGCACATCTACTGCACACACTGCCCAATCATCTGCCCACTGGGGCACTTGCACATACATCACTGGTAAGTGATTGGCAAATAAAGAAATAATAAAAGAGAAGAAAATCATAATGCAGCGATTGCTAGTTTGAATGCAGCAAAGTCAGCAGAGTTTGCAACAGTAGTTTTAAGGGTTGCTAATGTAATTGTTTCTGCCTGTAATGCAGATGCAGCAAGAGCACCTTGTGCAGCAGTAGCAAAGTCACCTGTAGCAGCTGCAGCAGCAGTGCCTAATGTAGGTTTGTTAGATAGGTCATCATAATCACCAGAGAATAATGAAGGTTTGCCACTTAAGTCTGCGTATGCACCAGAGAATAATGAAGGTTTGCCACTTAAGTCATTGTATGCTCCACTGGTTGCTACAGTTGCCAAGTCACCTGGCTGTGTAGCAGAGGCAGCAAGTGTACCTTGTGCAGCAGTTGCATATGCAGATGCTGCAGTGGTAGCAGCACTGCCAAGTCCAAGAGTTGTCCTTGCAGCAGATGCTGAGCCGTCATCAACAAGTGTTAGACCGAATGTGCTGATTGCGGAAGCATCAAGTTTTCCAGTGATACCCGCAACAACACGAGCATCCGCTCTTGCGTTTGTATAATATAGATTTGTGCCTTCACTTAAGTCACTTGTTGACTTACTGGATAGGTCTAGGTTTGACCCAGTCTGTAAGTTAACTCTTGCATCAGCACGAGCGTTAGTGTAATAAAGATTGCTACCCTCTGTAATACTACCTGTGTCAAACTCAGTAAAGTCAATCGCCAAGTCAGCAGTGGTAAGTTTAATACCTGTGCCATATGTGAAGTGGGTGCGTGTCCTAGCTGCAGTTGTGAATAAATTGCTGCTTCCTTCTGTAACGTTATCTGTATTAATATCACTCTGTGTAACTGATAATGTATAAGTGTTAGCAGCGTCGTCATATACCTTAGTGATACCTGTGCTTGCAGTGAAGAGATTGTTTACTCTGTCATCTACTCTTTCATCAGTGTAATATAAATTGCTTCCTTCTGCTAAGTCATCTGTATCATGATTAGATAGAGATGCAATAGTAGTTGGTATAGTATATGAGAATACACCAGTGGATGCATTGTATGCTAAATCTCCTGTTGCACTGATATGTCCACGAGTCCTAGCAGCAGTTGTGAATAGATTAGTGCTACCCTCAGTTACGTTGTCAGTATTAATGTCTGCCTGAGTTACAGAAAGTGTGCCAGTATCTAACTGAATACCTGTGCCATATGAGAAGTGAGTCCTTGTCCTAGCAGCAGTAGTAAAGAGATTAGTGCTACCCTCAGTAATATTATCAGTGTTGATATCTGCCTGAGTTGCACTCAATGTCAACATATTTCCTGCATCATCATAAGTTGCAGTAATACCTGTGCCACCTGTAATTAGAGCATTAACTCTGTCATCAACACGCTCTTCTGTATAGTAAAGATTGCTGCTACCTTCTGTTAATGCATCAGTATCATGGTTTGCAATACTACCAACCTGTGACTGGAAGAATGTAATATTACCAGTAATGTTTAAGTTACCTTGAATCTCAAAGTCAGTTGTTGATTTGAAGTTAGTAACAGTTAGTCTGTTTTCAAATGGGTTGTAGTTTAAGTTTTGTGAGTCTGTCCTTATCTCAGTGTTTCCTGATGTAGCAGAAACAAATACTGGATAGTATGTCAAGTTTGAAGATGCAGTCTCAGTTATATCAACTAGAGATGCACTGTCTGCATTACCAGTCAAGTCACCAGTTACGTTACCAGTAATCTGTCCTGTTGAAACTACTGTGCCACCAATGGTTAAGTTGTTGGTGATTGCCATTGACCCAAAGTCACCAGCTCCTGCAGCAGTTATATTACCTGTTGTTGATTGTAATTCAACCTTAGTTGTGTTACTTCCATTTTGCAACTTAAGTGTCTTAGAAGCACCACGTATCACCATATCATCTTTGAATAGTGATGTGCTATCTACAGTCAGTGTGCCATCTAGTTGCTGATTACCATCAACATTTAAGTTAGTATCGAAGTCAACATCATTAGTTACTTTTAGAGTATCATCAATAACTGTTGAGCCACCAACGTCTAGAGTACCTGCAATATCAGTGTTACCACTAGACCCTGTAACGATAAACTTGTTAGTGTTGACGATAATACTACCACCAACGTTGACGTTAGATGTGGTTGTTATTGTGGAGATATTACCAGTTGTGCCACTAAATGTTGCTGCAGAAACTGTGCCATCTGCTGTGATATTACCTGTAGCACCAAACAATGTGATTGTTTGATTCTGGTCAGGTCCTACAAATATATCCTCTCCGAAGAATGAATCTTCAAATACTGTGATACCACCGTTAGGTACCATGATTGCTGCACTTCCTGCAAGACGAGTTGCAGTTGTATTTGCATTAGCAGTTACGTTACCACTTAGTAGAGAAGTTGTGCCGACTGATATTGACTCATCAACCTGTGCTGTGCCACCTATTACAGTATTACCATTATCTGAGTCAACTGTAAACTGGTCAACATTAGAATTATTTTGTATCTTGAATGCTTTATTATCTGCATTAAGAATTAGATTGTCTTGGAATACTGCTTGACCATCTACGTTTAATGTAGTGTCAAAGTCAACAGCACCTGTTACACCTAAGTCATCATTAATAGTTGTAAGACCTTCGATTGTTGCAGTGCCTGCGATGAAAGTATTACCATTATCTGTGTCAATAGTAAACCTATCAACTAGAGAAGACCTAACAATAAACTGCTCATTGGTTGAGTCTATGATTAGGGAGTCAGTGATTTTTGTTTGGCCAGTAACTTCTAGCTCACCGCTAATATCTACGTCATCTGTGATTGAAACTGTGCCTGCCTGAGAGTCTAATACTAAGTTACCCGCAGTAGTGCTGATTTCGTTTGCAGCGTCAACACCAATCTTAACACTATCAGCAGTGATGTCTGTTGATGTGATTGCAGCGTTGAATGTGGATGTCGCATTGACGACTAGGTTATCACCACTAGCATCACCAAGAGTTGTATTACCATCAACTTGTAAGTTACCATCTACCTCAGCATTGTCTGTGATATGGACTTTACCATCAGCAGAATCTAGGATAAGGTTACCAGATACGGTACTAATTTCGGTAGCACCATCGACCCCGATTTTGACGGAGTCTGCTGTGATGTCTGTGGAGGTGATTGCTTGGTTAAATGTAACCGTGCCAGTGAATTCGTGAGCATCTCCTGATGCGTTACCGATAGTAGTATTACCATCGACAGTAAGAGTGCCATCAACTTTTGTATTACCGTCAACATTTAAGTCTCCATCTACGTCAGCATCATCTGTAATATTAACTGTGCCACCTTGTGAATCTAGAATTAGATTTCCAGAGGTTGTTGAAATTTCACTTGCACCGTCAACACCAATCTTAATGTTGTCAGCAGTAATATCTGTAGAAGTTATCGCATGGTTAAACTGGACAGTACCTGATACGCTATGTGCATCAGAGCCAGCATTACCAATCGTTGTATTACCATTAACTTGGAATGTCCCTGCAGCAAATGTATTACCTGTTTGAGCATCAACTGTAAAGTTAGTTGATACTGCAAAGTCATCAGTTACATCGAGCGTGCCAGTGATGTCGACATTTCCACCAAAGCTTCCATCGTCAACGACGATGAGGTCGTCACCGACGTGTAAGTCAAGACCAATACCCGCGCCACCACCAACGATGAGAGTACCTGTAGCAGAATTCGTTGCATTTGTTGTATCAAATAATTTAAGTGAGCCTGCGTCGATACCAGACCTAGTGCCACTAAATGCTTCACTACTATTAGTTGCTGCATGATAAACTGCAAATCTTTCTGCAGAGTTATCCCAACCAAAGAATCCAAGACGTGCTTGTGAATCATAGTATCTAAACTCAACACCTCTGTCCTTAGCATCATCTGATGAAGGAGCAGTGTCACCACCAACTGTGATGATAGGGTCATCAATAGTTGTTACAGTTGAGTTAACTGTGGTTGTTGTGCCATTAACAGTGAGGTTACCCTCGATTAAAGCATTTGTATTAACAGTCAAGCTGCCATCTACTGTTACATCATCTGTAAATTGAGAGACAGCATTTACTGTTAAGACATCAGAGTTAGCATCTCCAATCGTGGTCAAAGGACCGTTGATTGTTACCCGCTCATTCATTGTAACAAATCCATGCACAGTTAGTGAGCCATCTGTGACATTTCCTTGACCGACACGTCCTATTGTAGTAGCACCTGATTCTCCTAAGATAGAGAATTCAACAGTATCATTAGTTGCTACCTTACCAACGTAGAAGTCATCACCAACATGTAAGTCTGCAACTATTCCTGCACCACCCGCAACTCTTAAGTTAGCATCTGCATCATTAGCAAATGAAGCATTGTGTGCTGATGTTGCTCCAACATACTGACGATATTTTATATCAACGTTATTAAGTAGAGAAGGACGTGTGCGAGCAGTGCCTGCGTCCTTAACTACAATTCTATCAGAAACATATAAGTCAGTGCCTATTCTGACATCCTTATCAATATTAACACCACCCGCATATGTTGCGTTACCACCACTGGTTAATGTGATTGCAGATTCTGATGTTGTAGAGTCAACAACAATATTATTTGTCCTTTCAAAAGTATTGACACCACCGACATTTAGACTACCTTCTATGTCTGTATTACCATTTGTAGAAGACACTTTAAATGTCTGGCCACTACCATTGGTTATCGTGAAGAATTTACCAGTAGTATCGAGTGTAATATCATCGTGGAATACTGAATCATTATCAACATCCAATGTTGAATTAAATGTAACAGCAGAATCTACATCAAGAGTGCTATTAAATGTTACTCCACTATCTACATCCAGTGTGCCATCTGTGTGGACGTTACCATTATCTGTATCAATATCAAATACGCTAGTGCCACCCGCAGTTTTAATCTCGAATTTTTTATTGTCTGCTTGTAAAAGAAGACCATCAGTTATAGTTGTTTGTAACTGAATGTCAACTGTACCTTCAATAACTGTGTTACCAGTTGCACTTGCAACAGTAAACTTATCAGTAGTATTATCTCTAATTGCAAAGTTGGCATCTATATCAACAGTGCCATCTATCTCAACGTTACCATTCAAGTGGGTTGTGCCACCGACGTTAAGGTTTTCAGAAATGCCTGCACCACCAGTTACTACCAGTGTGCCAGTTGTAGGTGTCTTCCAAGTAGAAGACGTATTGGTTGTTAGACGGAGATTTCCCGCAATAATAGGAGCATCAGTGCCAGAGTAAACTTCGCTGACATTGGTCGCGTTGTAGAGGAACCTATAGCCGCCAGTGCCAGACCATATGTTAGAGTCCGCGTAATTTTCGTCCCAACCGAAGAAACCAAATCTTTCTTGTGTATCATAGTATCTAAATTCTACACCACGATCCTTGTTATCGTCAACTACTAAAGTATCCTCACCACCTAGTGTAATTATAGGGTCTTGGACTGTTATAGTTGTAGAGTTGACAGTCGTGGTTGTGCCATCAACTTGTAAGTCACCACGAATTTGGACTAGACCTGTGACTGCATCGTCATCATTAGGGTCTAATATCATTGTGGCATTAGTTGTAGATAAGGTATTATCTTGGAATTGATAACCTTCTACGTTTACTCTATTAGAAACATTAGTTGCACTAATAGTGATATCATTATCAGATGTGATATTGATGTTAGCATCACCACTGCCTGAGTTAGTAGATGAAATACTAAGTGCTCTAGCCTGTGTTGTATTCTGGGTAAGTTTAAAGTCTAAATTACCACTACCAGTCTTGTCTAGAGTTTGGTCGATTGCACCATCTAAAGTGATGTCTGCATCAGAGAAGTAAGTCCTTACATTAATATCAACTTCTCCTGCACCACCATCAGTAATAGTTAAACTGTTACCTTGATTTGTATGATGATGACACCAGTAGTAAAGAGTTGCGGGTGCATCAGTCTGCACTAATACTTCTGCAACACGAGTTGTAGCAGCATCGAAACCACTTACATACCCTGCCATGTTGACAACAGCACCATCTAACTTATAGGTAACACCATCCATATAATGACCATTGCCATTATGGTCACCATCATCACCTGTGCTAAACATCAATGGGTGATTCATCCCATTGTATACTTCATTGCTATTATCTGACTGGTCGAAGACGTAAGTTACTCCTCTCTTAAGACCTATGCTAGGTTTCTCTACACCATCAAGATAGAATACACCATATGGGTCAGAGCTAACATTATCTACACCAACTGTGACTGCTATGTTAGTAACTAACTGTTGAGTCCCACCACTACCATCACCAGTATTATTAACACTAAAGAGTAGGTTACCAGTTGTATCGTTTACCTTCGTATAGTTAAGATAGTTAAATCCTCTATAACCAGTAACAGGAGTTAACTCTTGGTCTAATTCAAAATGCTCATGAGAGTTACCATCAGCAAACGAAACGCGATTATTTTGTAGTTGAGTATTATCTACACCCGCAGCAGCGATGGTTACGAAACCACCTTCTATACTGTTTCCTGCATCCCATGCAGTTACATCAAAATCTTCTTGGTTAAATGCTGCTATACCTTTTTGTGGTGCAATAGCAGTCCCTAAGTATCTCCAACTTCCTGTATCAGATGTATCTGTGTGAGTAGGCTCACCACCACCTGAGGATATATCTAATATTGCTTCATATAAAACGTCAGCACTATTCTTTACCTTATCATATCTTGAATACGATGAAGCGTTACTATATGCAGGAGCAAAACTACCCTCTGTTGCTGTAGCGATAGGAGAGGTTTGTGCATATGTTAAACGACCATATCTGTCAACGTTGAAGTTTGTTACGTTAACAGTTTGAGTACCTGTAGTAGCAGAGATTAAAGGTGTATCTGCATTACCTATTGGGTTATAATTACCAACAACAACTGTAGTATCAGCAAGGTCAACGAATGGGTTGGATGATTGTCCATTACCATTCTGCACAATGATACGTCCACTACCACCAGTAATTGTGCGGTTAACTAATGTGCCTTCTGCCTGTCTGGATATAATACCAAAACCTGACATCGTCGCTAGAGAAGTCAGGTCAGTATCTAATGGTTGAGCGTCAGTAATACCATATGATGCTAAACTTGTAGGGTTATCAGCATCAACAATACGACCTCTAGAGTCGATAGTTACTTGAGAATATGTGCCTTGTGCGTCTAAATCGTTTGCATCGTAATGTGGTAGTGCGACCACATAGTTTAATTCTGCTGTAATGGTTAAGTTTGCAGACCCATCAAAAGTACCTGCACCAGACATATCACCACCAAGTGATATCTGACGTGCGTTAGCAAGACGTGTAGCAGTTGCAGCGTTACCTATAACAGACGCAGTAATTGCACCCGCTTCAAAGTTACCATCAGCATCCCTTTTAACAAGAGTGTTAGCAGTATTTGATTCAGTTTCAATAGGTCTCTCATATTTCAGAGAGTTCCACGATGTAACACCGTCTCCGATTTTGATACGTGAAGTATCAATCTCAATACCTAACTCACCCTGAGCAAGGATTGGATTGACGTTAGCCCATTGCTGTGCACCGTCACGTCGTAGTTGTAGTCTATTTGCCATTACCTTTTATTGTGGGCTGCAGACGATTCCGTCTGATTTATTTATGCAATAACGAAGAGACTCCACGTTTCTGTTATGCTGCAGGCACTTCTGCAGGTTCCTCTACCTCAGTAGGTTCTGGAGCAGGAGGATTCAGATATTGTAGTGTCTCAATAGCACCAAGTAATTTAAGAGCAGTTGCCTCATTATCCTTGATTTTTTTTGCTAACTCTTGGTTTTCTGAAATAAGATTGTTATAGCGAGTTTGAAATTGCTCTAACAATTCTTCTTGTGTAGCAGTTTCCTTCACATCAACTGGCATGATTTTCTCCGTTTACGATAATTTGTTTGAGAAGAGATTTGATTTCATTCAAATCTAATTTTACAGCATCAACATCAGTTTGTAAAGCTTCAAACTTTGCATCCTTCTGTTTTCTTTTATTATAAGCTGCCATGTAGTCATCATACTCTGTTTTGTTACAGTTTACAACAGCGTTTGATTCTGGGTCTCTGTACCATCCATCCTTGCCCTTAACAGGGACTAGGTCGGGTGAGTATGGCTCTATATGGTCTGTGGACTTTTCGGGACTTGACATGAGTATCAATAATGTATATAATCAACCGTGTTAGGTTGCAAGAGCGATAGCCCTTAGGTCAGCGATGAGTGGGACTCGTGCCTGATTTTTGGAGCGCATCACGATTTTTAATTGGAAAGCGTTGAAACTTAATCCTTTCTTCTCGTATGCGTAATCCTTCCAAAGATATTCATCTGTTGGACTTGTATCATAATCTTGATTCAAGGTTGTGATTGGGTCACCGATTGGAGACCATCCAACGTTGTTGGGGTCAGCATTGTCACCTGTTTTGAAAGCACGATAATATATACGGATTTCAGTTTGTGGGTGTCTAGTGATTTGGAAATCAACCTTGACTGCTCGCGCTTCACTACCCAGTCTTGCAAGACGAGTAATATAAACCGCGTCGTTTTGGTCACCTGTAGGTAATGTTGATACGTCTTGAGACCTATCGATATCACCTTGTTGTCCATATGGTGAAGGACCACCAGGCCACATATTGACCCTGTTGGTAGTCGTAATAAGTGACATTCTATCTAGGTCAATACAAGGAGATAGAGATTCTTTCTCACTATTCAATGTTACTGCCATAGTTAGAGATTTATTACCATCTAGTTTATTCTGCTCATTAATCTTAGATGCAATCATCTGAGGAGAAGTAAACGAGTTTTCTTCATTCAATACAACATCATAATATTGTCCACTGTTGATAAAGGAAGATTGGTCTCTAGGAGATGAGCCTCCTTCACCACCACCGTCACCAACAGATGTAGCAGTTGTTGTATTTACACGAGCAATAATTTCAGTTTCTGGAAGTTGCATCGTGGAAATTGTAGGAGTTAAACACTCAAACTGGACGTTTTGTGTGCCCCATACTTCTGCTCCACCACCACGTATACCATTTGTTGCAACGTGGTCTACTGCTAACATGTAAGTGTCAATCCAAGGACACTCAATGCCAGAGTGGACTTTGTTAATTTCAGTTAGTGGTATACCGTCTAAGTTATAACATTCAACTACTGTGCCAGATGGATGCTCTATATCTGCAGTACCGTTACTACCTCTACCAGAAGTAGCAACAGTTATAACTTGACCATTAGATGATATTGAAGAGTATTGTATAATTTCGTCGCCAATTTTAAGATACCCAGGATTTAAGTTTCCTATATTAGCACCACCAATGATAGCGTGGAATTGAGAAGCATCCTGCACCTGTATACTAGAGCTTGATTGTGCAAGTGTAGTAGTTAATGTTGTGTCAGGTACCTCAGATACAACACCCATAATCTCAACGTTGTTTGTACGTTGATGCATACCATGATTTCTATGATAGATAAGGACTTCCTTATCATCAGATGGGAATGATGGTGCTTGTGTTGGGTATGCAGTGTATGAGTCTCCTGCATAGTTAATCGATGTGATAGTAGCACTTGTGCCACCAGGTTCGTTTAGTGTATCTGATGTATCGAATGACTTGGTAATGAAATTCAATATAAGAGTTGTAGTGCCTGTATCGTAAGATGTAACTGTACCTACTGCACCTGATGTTGACCCTGTTACTGTATCTCCAACCTCAAATGTGCCATTGAATATAGCAGACAATACAATCGTCGCTGTAGATTGTGATGAAGTTAAACCTTGGAATGGGTCACCGTTAGTATCAAGGAAACCAGATGAGAATGTGCCACTGATATCTGTCAATGTCATTTTCTCTGGGTCAGATACTGCATCATATTCTTTAATAGTACCTGCAGCACCTGATGGTTGCTGTACTATTCTTGCACCAACTGTGAAGTTATAATTGTTACCCGCAGGCATCATTAACTGTTGAGTTGGTTTAATTGTTTGGATTGGATTCTCAATAAGATTGTGAATACCTCTGTTACCACGTCCTAACTCAGCGTTATTGAGAATAACTGTGCCAGTAGGTTGTGTGAAACTTGCACGATATATTGTAAACTTCAAATCTTCATACTGGTCAGCAGTCCATGTAGATGCGTTTTGTGATTTGAATAACACACCTGAGTATGGTTGCTCAGATATAGTCCTTGTGCCTGATACATCTATATCACCCATTCTGGATATCCAAACTTGATATTCATTAGAGTCAGATAGAAGCACAACACAATATTCTGTATCTGCCTTGATGTATACAGGTGACCTAAAGACGAATCTTGATGGTATTGCTGCGTTGTCTGATAATTCAATCTGGTCAGAATCAACTGTGCAGTCAGAGAAAGGTAGAATCTCTTTACTTGGATAACCATTCTCCATAGTCCTTATCTGCATAGAGATAGGAATATTACTATCCTTAGTCTTGAAGAAGATATCAACACTACTTAAGAATACACCACCTTCTTCTGCAACAAGGAATGATTGTGCAAGAGGGTCATACCAACCAATCTGACGTGTAGATGTCCTAGTAGTTGTAACAGTCCTTGTGTCATTAACTGTATCTCTAACAACCTCAGCATTTCTGATTGCTAGGATATTCTCTCTAACAACTCTCAATGTACCTGTTGCCTGATATGTGGTATCTGCAGAAGAATCTACATCACCTGATGCCTTACTGTTAGTAGGAGATGTTGTAAATCTAACTGAGCGAGTACCTGTTGCCCAACGTGGGTTTGAATCATTCTTAGGTGATGGGATAAACAATGTACCTTGTAGGTTACCAATGTTATCTGACAATAGACGTCTGTCTCTCATAACAGCACGTGCACCTGATGTCTGTCCTACTAATATTTCACCAACAAGAGCGTTACCAAAGAAGTTTGGATTGACGCTTTCTGCCATAGCAGTGATATCAATATTTAAGAATGGTGTCTGTGATGCATATGACTCTGCTAATGTTGCTTGTCCTACACCATATGGGTCAGTCTTTAAACCATCATTTGCAGCAGCAACTTTTAGTTGACACTTAGATGTCTGACCAATAACTGTCTCACCAACAACGAAAGGTGTTTCGTTTGTATTAGGGTCAGCACTAGATGACTTAGTAATCTCGATGACCTTAGGTAACATATAACCAGTAACATCCACACCATCGAAGAATGCATACATTCTTGTGCGTGGTTTTAGTCTGTCAACATTAAATCCGATATTTCTTGAGCGAATCCAAGGTACTACTGATTGTGATAGTATTGTGTCACCAAGTGATTTTCTTTCAATCTTAGGTATAACACGTGTCCTAATACCCTGTCTTGCTTGGTTATTAACAACCCTCCAAGTCCTTCTTTCATGGACGAATAGTGGTTGTCTTCCTTGTCCGTGACCTAATCTACCAAGTCTACGACCACCAGCTGCGAAACTACCAGACCTGTTTCTAAATCTACTACTAGAAATTAGAGACTCACCAGTCCAGTTAGTCCTCCAACCACCCCACTGAATAGGAGCAAAACCATTTTGGTCAATTTGTAAATCTCTTGCTACAGCAGAGAAGTCACCTTCTACGTTTTCAACTCTTGCGGGTTTACGCTCAATATCAATCCAGTCATCAGATGCAGGAGTTAAGTCAACACGACCAATGAAAGTAAACACGTTGAATGGGTTTACATTCTCTACTCTAGATGCATATGGTTGTGTAACAATAGGAGTATCAACGTAAGGTAACATTACCATGTTACCACCAGTCTTAATTACGTTAGTTGACTCAGCTAAGTTTAATTGGAGCGGGACATTGGTTGTATAATGAGAAGGACGTAAATGACCTTGGCTAAAGTCCATGCTGCATTTATAGTCAACATTAAGGACGTCACCAATAGTGTGGTCTGTAAAGTCATCAACAATGTATCCATTCTTAAGTCTATCAAATCCATTATCGTCATAAGATTTAGTATTCTCTGCCTGTGATTCTAGCATAGTCAGAGACGTATAGTACTCAACATGTGACAATCTTGTTTCAATGTCACCAATATCCTTCATCGTATAACGACGGATAATTTCTTGGTTGATTAGTATGTCTCTTTCTACATCATAAACATAAGGACGATATTCAATTTGTGCTAACAACATAGCGTTGTCAATATTATCAGGAGGTGGAAGGTCTTCCGAAGATACACCTTTGACAACTTTTAATTGATTATCATGAGTTAAGAATAACTTGTCTGCTCTGGGTAGGTAATAGCAGTAATCACATCTAAACTCGCTATTAACTTTAGGGACATCGAATATAGTCGAGCCACCCGCACCACCACTGGTATCAAAAGTCCTTGCACCGAAATCTAATGACGCACAATTCACATAATATGGAGCTGTGATTAGACCACTACCTGATGCTAATTCTCCTACACCTGGGCGGAAGTCGAGTTGGTCTCTTAAGAAGTTAATAGACCCATCCAATTTGTATTTAGGTATCTCTTTAAACGTAATACCAGTATATGATTGGTTACTGAAATAGTCACCTGATGATTCATGGACGAAGTAGTCAAATATAACAAGAATCTTTCTGATAGGTGGTGTAAACTGTGGAAGTCTAGTCATCTTAGACACATCATAATAATGTGCTTTCTGTCCTGCATCTAATTCAAACTGACTGGTAACAACTTTACTACCTTTAGTTACAGACCCTTCTGCGTCATCAACAATACCAACTAACTGGACACCGTCATCATCTACACCATCAATAGTTTCACCTGGGATGAATGGAATTTCATTAAGAGCAACAAAGTATAGTCTTAATGTGGAGTTGATAAACTGAATAACTCTACCACGAGCACCTGATGTCCTACCTATAACAACACTACCATTATCAAAGAATCTAGATTCTGTTAATACAAGATAAGGTGACATAGCATCTGTGTCATCTTCTGATTCATATACAGCATGAATCTTGTAAACATCATTCAGTGCAAATGATATTTCTTCGTCTTCAATACGTGACCCATATAAGTTACCATATGCTAAACCATATCTTTGTTGGTCTTGCTGTACTCTTGTGCGAGTAACTTTCATCGCACGCATTTTTGCAGCAGTCTTAATTTTCTTGGTAACAATATTCTTAGATACCAACGCGGTTAATTTAACAGTAGATACATTTGCTAATCCATCAATAGTAACTGACTGTCTGTCAGCACCAAATGTAACTGTCAATGTGCCTGCATCATTTAATGCATCAATATCAAGGTTATCACCAACTGAGAATGCTGACCCTGATTCTGCTAAGATTGTTAGGAAATAGTTTTCATTATCTAATGTAGCAAACTGCTCAGATTCTGGTAGAGACACAGTAACACCACCAGATACAACTGTCTTATTATTAAATGTCCTAAACACAAAGAATGATTCGTCAGAGATTGACTTCATTGATGTACGTGGAGTATCAATGGTCATCTCACCATTCTGATAGTCTTTCTGGAATACGAAAGGACGTAACCTTAATAGATTAGTGTAGTCACCATCAGTGATACTACCCTTAGTTAATCCTGTCTCTAGTAATGCTGTCTGTGTTTGATAGTTAAAGATATAACTTGACTGTCCTGTAGCAGCATTAGTTGATACTGTATTAATACCACTAGATGTATCTACTCTTGCAATCCTTAGAGTCCTATTACCTTCTGAGTCAGAGTTTACAGGTGTAACAACATCACCAGGGCGAAGGTCTGCCTCCATCTTAGTGTTGTTACCTATAATATTTGTATTTCCTGCTTGGTCAACAGTAACACTAACACCTTCAATAATTGCTTGGTCATTTAGTAATAAGTTTGCACCAAAGATAACTGCGTTACCTGAGTTTCTACCTCTAACTGTCCTAGCATCAGTTAAGTTAAATGAATGTGCTGCTTCTAATGTACCGATAACACGTCCATCTCTTTCTATAACTTCACCGTTAACGAAGTCTCCTGACACTTGCTCAAGGAAACAATGTGTGCCACTTCCTGCATCAGCAACGAAACCTCTAGCATTAGATGTCCTTCCTCTTAATACATCACCAACAATTACTGCATTATTTCCTGCAGCAAAGTTGATACCTGTCCACATCTGTGCATCAAATATCCACATATCGTAGATACCATTATTGTCATCCTGTAATTGAATTGTGCGAGCACGACCAATTTGTCTACCGACAACGGAAGATGTATTGTTTAGTGTCCAGTCATCATATAATTCTAATGTTTGATATGCAGAAGTAACACCTTCACCAGTTAGGTCAGGCCACCCATACACATCATATACTTTCATGAATTGTCCTAGACGGAATGATATAATACCATTCTGCACACACTCAAAATCTCTAGGTTTAGGTGCATCTACAAATTCTGGGACAAGAAACTCAGTCCTATATCCTTTAACGTAAGCACGACCTGGGGATATCTCAAATGATAATAAATCATCTGATGCTAAATTACCATTTGAAGATGTCTCTCCAACACGGTATACACCATTATTAAAACCATCATCTAAATTTTCTCTAGGTGTGATAGTGAATGTATCAATTACATAGTCACCTGATTCTTCGTATGTCCTACGTGCTAATGACTTCTCTAATTCAGAGTATGCTGTAGCAGTAACAAATTCTTCTACCTTAGAATTGTTAAGACGTAGTAATTCAATAAAGTTTTTATCTGTAGTATCGTTTATTGCTTTCTTTACAAGACTTGTCCTGATTCTAAATCTATGACCACCTGGGGCAGAATAGTTAGATGTGCCTGCAGCGTTATCATTTAGATTAGGGTCATCTTCTGGCGTTACAATAGATTCACTGACTTCTAAACCAACACGATATGATGGTGTGTTAGTATACTGGTCAAGAATCAAATATGAAGATGGAATATCTACAAAGTGTCCTCTAATAAAATATACACCCGCATTAATATAAGCAACAGATGCTACTGCACTTGAATCAACTGGTAACAACTGTCCAAATGGTGACCCAACTTCAATCAAAGTTGTGCCGAAAGTTATTTCATTCTCTGCTAATAACTGCTCGTTTGGTTGGAAAGTTTTAAGAGTTGTATCAGAAGTGGTGTCACCTGACTCAACATACTTTACATATAATGTTACATATCCACGAGATGACTCAGTTGATGGAATTGAATAGAGGACTTTCGCCTTGATGCCAGTGGTGATACCCTCAATTATTTGTCCATTTAACTGTGTCCTATATGTCTCAACATCTACACCTAAGAAAGACTGCTGCAATATAATCGCTTGCACTTGAAGGTCATATCCTACCTGACCTGGGATAACCATCGCACCTTCTTTAAAGAAGTGCTGACCGATGGACTCCATTTGATTCTGCAGAATTGACTGCATAGTAGTCAATTCTCTTGCTTGGATAGGATATCCTGGGCGGAAGAGGACTCTGTAAAAATTGTTGTCCTTATCGAAATCGTCGAAATAAGGAGAAATATTCAGATTAGTATTCTGTGGCATCTTAGAACTCGATTACGATTTTTATATCCTCGATTTGGTCACCCGCACGAGTAATTGCTCCTCTGTTATCTATGTAGATAACGTCACCAGAGTTTGGCTGAACTTCGGGTTTTGCATAACCGTTAGTAAATGCCATACCCAAATCATATTCTGTGTTGTTTATGATTCTAGTGCTAGAACCTGATACAATCGGGAAGTTAATATCAGGGTCAGCAGATGCACCAGATGTTGCACCTACAACAGGGTTACCACCTTCAAACTCAATTAGGTTTCCAGTGAATTCTGGGAATACACCGTCAATTCTATTTTGATAATATTTTAACACTTTAGTTGTGCTATTCCATGATATTACACGACCACGTGCAGTCACCTGTTGACCACCAATAGTTCTAGATTGTGTAATAATTTCGTCAGTCTGGAAGTTACCTGTGAAGGTTGGTGAAAAGATAACTGCCTTTGTTGCTGATAATGTAAGGTCAGAAGTTAATTCCTCTGTGCCATATTTGTTAGGATTAATAACCAAACCAATACGACGATAGTCGTTATCAGTTGGGAAGTCACCACTACCTTCAGCGTAGGTAAACTTGGTGTTAATCATGACTCGGAAACCACCTAACTCAGTAGCTGGTTCTGCACCATGACCTTGTACGGGAGGAATTACAACTTCGACGCTACCGCCTGTTCCTGTACCTGCTCCAATACCATTAACCTCATCGATAATAACTTTACCGAATGTATATCCACTACCACCAGATGTTACAGTAGCAGATACGATTCTACCACCATCAACAACAAGTGATACACGACCACCAATACCATCTCCCTTAATAGGGACGTTTTCATAAGTACCATTATTATATCCACTACCAGAAGAAGCGATAATAACAGTATCAATTTCTCCACCAATAGCATCTGCTACCACTGCTGTATCAGACAACACTGGCATATACTCATTAGAGAAGAATTTCAACACCTGTCCAACAGGGATAGTATACATATACTTCCAACGATAACCATCAGCAGTTGTGATGATGGATGTAGAAGTACCTGTAGGCTCAACGGTTGAAGGTTTACCATTAGGGTCGCTAGGTGATGTACCGTTATAGATGCACTTATATACCTGATAACTCGAGTTTACAACGTAGAAATCTGCGTCATATAATTTAGTAGCACCAGAAGATGCTGTCTTTGTAGCACTATAGTCATGTCTATACATGTCATACACATAACCCAATCCACCAGTAGTTTGCTCTGGGGGAATCCAGTCAGTCCTTCTGATAACCTGTATGGTATCATTTGCTAATACCCTCTTAAGGGATATCATGTCAGAGTAGTCGTCTGAAAACTCTTGGAATGAATCTACTGGGTCAGGTGGTGCATTTTCGTTATCCCATGACTGAGGACGACCAATGAATACGTACAAACGGTCACGGTCAGCTCCAGCTAAGAGGTCGGACTGTGTTGGGTCAGGACCCTCAAGTGCACTTCTGAAACGCTCGGCAGTAAAGATTCTAAATTGGTCGGTTAATAGTGCCATGTCTAGCGATTGCCTTCTTTATATTTATAGGGGTTAGTCATCCTCATTTCTGATAAACGTTGTATATTCAACAGAAATGATGTCGGCTTGTGCTCCTGAGGTGTTTCCTCTCAAGATTTCACCGACTGTAAACTTAAATGTTGGGTCATTATCTACAATATTTTCCACTGTTAATGTAAATTGTCCTGATTTAGGACCTGTTACACGACTGGTAGTTGTTGCAGTCAACCCTGACGATAATCCTTCTACTACTTCTGGTATGTTAAACAAGGTAGTAGTGTTATATGTAATGACGATAGATGCGGTTGATGTATGAGTATCACCGTCTCCCAATTCACCCGCAGCTTGGATAGTTGCAGTTAGAGGTGTTGCATTACCATCATATATCTGGTCTCCAACTTGGAATAGAGTGGTGTTTTGTCCACCTAATGTTTCCTCAATACCATATTTAGACGAGGCGATGCCACCATCTAGATTAATTTGGTTTTCATACTCAGTGCTAGTATTAACAAGGTCAATAATTCCATCACCAACTCCATTCAATTCATCATCATCTTCAAATTTTCTATTAAGAATTAAACTTAAAGGATTAGTAAATGCAACAATATCTACTCCTTCTTGCTCTATTAATACATGTGGAGCAACACCAGTGCCACTAGACCCAGATGTGCCTCCCACAAATGCTATGATTTGAGACTTCTCACCAGACCTACCACCATCAATGAATGCTAATTCATCAACTTGGAATGTTAGATATAGTGACCTAGTAATAGGGTCCCAATCATATACAATAGCAACTCTGTTATTTGATGATTCAACAACACGTCTTACCTTATCAGTAACAGAAAAATCATACTGTGTGATACCTGTATTTGCATCATCTTGTAAACTATCCAATATAACCTTCTGGTCAAAACGGAAATTTACACCTCTATCACATCCAGTGAAAGACGTTGCTGTCTTACCAGTATATCTAACAACTTCTCTTCCAATCAAAAACTTACCTGATCCTGGATACGGGTCAGTAGTTTCTATATTGACAACTGTGTCATTCGAGTCAACGTTTGTAAGTATACCAGATAGATTGTATAGGACACTGTTTAATGATTGACGATTTCTTGCAGTACGGATCAGGTCGGTATCTCTTGTAAAGATAACGCTTGGTGTTCCCTGATATCCGCCACCTCCTGATATAAGGTCGATGTTTGTGATGACACCTAAGTCAATAAATGCCTCAGCAGATGCACCACTACCTCCACCACCTATGATTTGTATGAGTGGTGGCGTCTCAAAGAATTCTCCTGCATTGGTCAAAGATATAGAAGATACCTCACCAAACTGGTTTACAGATGCAACACCAGTTGCACCCTGTCCACCTCCACCAGAAATAATAATATTTACATCTTCTTCCGTATAGTTTCTACCTTGCTGCTGAATTGATAAACCTGTTAGCAGTCCTGTGATAGGGACTAATTCTGCACCACTACCTCCACCACCTTCTATAACTGCAGAGGAATCAAAGTAGTTATCACCAAATCCAGTCATCTGGATAAAGTCTATACCACCATCATCTTTTAAAAATACATTACCAGTAGCATGACCATTAGAGTCATCATCTTCAATTTTTAAACGTAAAGGGTCATAACCCTCACCTGGGTCTAATACCTCTACTGCTATAATTTCTCCTGCAACTCCTGCTATAACTGGTCTCAGCACTGCCTCTCTAATAGGTGTGCCACAGTTTCCTATACGAAGTCTAGGAGGGTCATTTTCATCGTATCCACTTCCACTGGCAGTAACGTACACCTCTCTAACACCGTAGACGCTGTTAAACATCGGGACGATTTGTGCACCAGAACCAGGAACTGTACGTGTCATACGATTATAAGGTCACCTATCATTGCTGCGTGTGAAGGAATACCACATTGATATTTGTAGTTTGTGCCTGCTGCTAATGACATAGGCACAGTATAATACTGGACGTCTTCGTCATTACCGCTCACACCATCAGTAACATCAGCTCCTCCTGCAGATACTCTAATTTTAAATGGATGTGATGCACCTGTTTCATTATTAAATCTATAAGTAAATCCTCTATACAAATAGAAAGTTGGATTGTCAGTACTACTACTGACTCCAGGTCCTGAAAAACGATATGCTGAAGAACCGTTGGAAGAGATAGTCCATCCTAATGCTGCTGATGCAACAGACTCTAAACCATTGCTACCAAAAATAAGAGTTTTACCTTCTGTAGTTGAGAATCCACTTTGTAGATATAACTCAGCATTCATTGTCAATGTGTTAGATGAAACAGAAGATGTTAATCCGTTTCCACCAGCTATAGTTACAGTGCTATCACTAGCATTTGCAGTGTAAGACCCACTATCACCCGCTATACCCTGTAATACGTTTTGGACAATGTTGGGTGAGGAGTTTGTAATTGTTAAATTATCTCCTGCAACATCTGTTGATACACCTGTGCCACCTATAAAATTAATTGTAGTAGATGTGCTGCTTGCAGTTTTACTATTATTATCTGTCCCAATAACAGTAAACACGTTTTGGTCAGG
>Ga0209036_1000197_pt1 | contig 24885 bp, 23 predicted proteins | sample MarorgKNORR_S2LV_3_FD_188222 | JGI IMG/M metagenome (GOLD analysis project Ga0209036, IMG submission 188222) | Marine microbial communities from the Southern Atlantic Ocean, analyzing organic carbon cycling - DCM_A/KNORR_S2/LV (SPAdes) (version 2) | ecosystem: Environmental > Aquatic > Marine >... | reverse complement strand
ACCATGCCTTCCGATAGCCCTTACTTCACCACTGCTGGTCATGACATCTGATACTGTGATTAGATGCCTCACATCAACATCTAGTCCTGCTCCCTCCATAGTGTCTAGCATCTCATTGATTATTGCCTGTCTAGCAGCTTCTATTCCGAGATAGGATTGTATTTCATTGATGTTGTTAGTGTATGTTCTGGACCTATCAACACCTGCAAACTCACTGACCTTGGCAAGGTTTGAACCGATTGTGGAGATGTAGTACTCATCCTTCTCCCCAGCTTGAACATTTGCCCTCATAACTCCTCTAATACCTTTCAGTTGGAGTTTCTTTATCTTGTCCTCGAGCTGGAGGAGATCTGTGTAGGTAGGCGGATCTGTTGCCAGTGTCTCCAAATCCTCTTTCTTAGCAACACCCGGAATAATTTTCAGCTCTGATGGTTTATCGTCATTGTCAGATTGAATGTAAAGTCTGAGTGCTCTGCTGAGCTTGTCTTTTACCTCTGCGCCATTCATATTCTTAAGCCTCATATTGGACTTGTTAAGCTTCAGGCTTAGGTATCTCTGAGCAACTTCAACATCAATATTTGCTATATCGCTGGTGGTAGTAGCCTCTAGTCCAGCCGCAATCTCTCTGACTAGCTTCTCATTGGTCCTCAGTGGCTTTCCTTTGGAGTTCTTCTCGTTAAGGTAAATCCTCATAGTAGGAGTGTTAGGTGTTTTCCTTGCATCTACAATCTCAATTATTCTAGGAAGACCCTGGGTTACGTTAACAGTAGCCACACCAGCGTAGTGGAAGGTCCTCATAGTCATCTGAGTACCGGGCTCTCCAATTGACTGCGCGGTGGTTATTCCAACGGCCTCGTGTGGATCGGCTCTTGAAGCTACTAATGATTCACTGGCAGAATTGATGACCTTCCTAGCCTTCGCAGGTGTTATTTTCTTCAAACCTCTAGCCCTGATCCCCTCTGTTAAATCCATAATCATTCTAGGGGTAAGGCTGACGTTTGCATCCACGGATGCAGATAATAGATGCTGGTATATCTCATCTTGATGGTCAACGTCTCTGAGTATCTGGGATAGCTTGTGATCATCGTCAAATCCTTCTAGAGGAAGCATAGACTTCCTTCTCCTTCTAGATGCTGCTGACTTTCTCCTGACAACGGTTTTCTCAGTTGAAGCGGCCGCGCTTCTAGCAGATTTTGAGGATGCTGCCATTAGGTCACTAATTCTCTGAGCAGTGCCTGAGTCGATACCACAAATCTGAGCTATTTGACCTGGTGTTAGAACTTTGACATCGTCCCACTTTCTGTCATCAGCAAGCTTGTGAGCATACTCCTCATCAATCTGTAAATCCATTAGTTTCTTTTTTGTTGCACTCTTTACGACCATCAGTTCTCACCCCCCAATGCGTCATCGAGTACCATTGTTACATCAAATGGCTTCCCTCCACGACTTCGGGCTGGATCAACACCATCCTCTCCATACTCGAACTGAATAATTCTATTTGCAGTATTCCTGACGGAACCCATTCCATCATCTACGACCTTCAAGTCATCCATTGCATTGATGAGCCTTCTCTGCATATATCCCGACTTAGCTGTCCTAACAGCTGTATCGACCAGTGATTCCCGGCCAGATACAGATAGCATGAAGAATTCTGTCGGCTCCAGTCCACGCTTGAATGAGGAGCCAACGAAACCCTTCTCCTGGGCTCCCTTGGAATTTCTTGGGAAGTGAGCCAATACTCTGTCCTGATATCCCCTTTCCAGACGCTTACCACGAACCTTTGGTTGCCCTATGGAACCTGCCATCATAGCGAGGTTGTCCATGGACCCCCTGGCACCAGAGGTAGCCATCATTACAGCGGCGTTATCAGAACCAAGGAATGACTTGGCCACATTTCCTGATTCGGTCTTAGCTTCGTCAAGAATCATCAGAATATTTTCCTCTAGAGTTTCTAGTGGTGTCCTCCCTGGGCGTGTCTCATATCTCCTTCCATCTTTTCCGAATTTCTCTAACTCGACATCGACAGCATCGCTTCCACGTTGATTAATCTTGGATATTTCTTCCTTAGCTTCTGGAGGCAGGTCCTCGTCATCTATCCCAGTGGTGAATCCTAGTGACGTACATATGGAAATAGTCATTCTTGTCATTCTGTCCAAGAATTCAGCGCCGGCCTCTGGGCCATGGGTGTGAACAACGGCATCCAGAAGTCTACCATCTTCAGCTCCAATCCCTCTCTTGTCGATCGTGCCTGAGACATTACCTTTAGTGACATTGACCTGATCTCCTATTCTACTAATGTAGTCAAGCTTGAATCCCTCTGGAACAATTAGGCTCAGAACATCACTACCTCTGTATCCTACTACTCCGTCTTCCTCTATTTCGGGAGGAAGTTCTCCATCCCAATTTGTGTCTCCAAGAACTTGCATTACCAAATTCTTAGGCAGAATTCTATTACCATGCGTAAGCAGATATGCTCCTGAAATATGATCATGGATTCCACCGATAACGCTGCCTCCGTATCTGGGTGTTATTATGTGCTCCTGAACTCTCATCAGAATCTTGGCTTCAGCTCTAGCTTCTTCACTCTGTATGACATGCAGATTCATTTCATCACCGTCAAAATCAGCGTTGTAAGGTGTGCAGTCTGCTAAATTGAATCTGAATGTCTTTCCAGGCATTACTCTGACTTCATGCACCATCATGGACATCCTGTGAAGGGATGGTTGTCTGTTGAATAGTGCTACGTCTCCGTCTATTAGGTGCCTCTCCACTACGACTCCTGGTCGTGGGTTTCCATCGAGATCATGTGTGCTGAGTCTATCTTCAATATCAGTTCCAATTGCATTTCCATACTCGTCCTCAATTTCTGGACTACCACAATGTGGACAAGTGACTTCTAAGTGTTCTGGCAGGTATTCAGTAGGGTTTTCCATCTCCCACTTCCACCTGTAATGGATTGCCGCCCTGGGATCGTTTTCAGGAAGAGGGAGACCTCTCTCATCCTCGCCCTTGAGATTGGAAAGTGTTGAGTCTAGATCTACTCCCCATTCTTCTTCTAGTTCTCCGAACGAGTTTCTCCTCTTTTGTTGTTTGAGAACAAGACCGGGTAGGAAGTTAGGAGCTGGAAGTACATCGTTTAGGTCTGGCCTGTAACCATTGTATGGTTCATCGTCACTACCTGAGTGACATTGAGGGTTAAGACACCTAAATCCAGCCCAGATATACTTGGTTCGATCAGTGATTCTTACCCTAAACCTATCTCCTCTAATGATGTAGTTTACACCAGGATGAACATCGGGCCCTCTCAGAATCATCTGCCTGAGCTGTTCCCTGTTTCTACTGGTTACCCTGATAGGCACGGTTAGTTCCTTGGCAGTTTGAACTGGTATTCCAACTTCATTAATTCCAAGGTTGGGGTCTGGACTGATAACAGTTCTAGCGCAGAAGTTCACTCTCTTTCCGGAAAGATTGCTTCTGAAGCGACCTTCCTTTCCCTTGAGTCTTTGAGCCAATGTTTTCAGAGGCCTTCCAGAACGGTGCCTTGCAGGTGGAATTCCGCTAGTCTGATTATCAAAGTAAGTAGTACAGTGATACTGGAGGAGTTCCCAGAGATCCTCGACAATAAGCTGGGGCGCCCCGGCGTCCCTATTCTCCCTGAGTCTCTGATTGATTCTCAAAACATCCACCAGTTTGTGTGTTAGGTCATCCTCTGATCTGTCTCCGCTATCAAGCGTGATAGATGGCCTAACCGTAATCGGAGGAACAGGAAGTACCTTCATGATTGTCCATTCTGGCCTTGCAGCATCCTTGTCCATTCCGAGGAATATTAGGTGCTCATCGGGAATTCTCTCAAGCCACTCGCGGATGTCACGTGCGTTTAGCTTGTGCTCGCCCTTGTTTTCCTTCTTTTCTTTGAAAGTTGAGGGTTTGTCTAACATAATCTTACCCTGCTCAGCACCACAGTGCATACAGATAGTCCTCTTTTTGCTGGAACATTCCTTCTCAATATCCTTGATTGTATTCTTGAACTCTGTAGAACCGACACCGTGCTTTATGATGACATCCTTCACTTTGTCCCTGTAGTAGTCTTGTTCTGATTTTTCTGGATCGACAGGATGAGTATCCGGCTTGTCGTGGAGAAGTATCTTACTGCATGTATTACAAGTACATTTCAGAGCGGTCTTGATCAGATTGGTGAATCCTATGTGCATTACAGGCAATTCGAGAGCTATGTGGCCGAAGTGGCTCGGGCACTCGTCATGCTTGTTACCACATGTCTCGCACCTTACTCCTGGATCTATTACACCCATTTTTGGGTCCATTAGGCCTTGTTTGAAGGGATGACCATCATCCTTGTACGTATCCGCTGTCTTTACCTCGACAGAAGACATCTTTCGAATTTCATTGGGGTCCATCAAGGTGAACTTGATAGCCTCAATTCTCTTAGGGATCTTAGCTGCATCTTTAGCACTCATCTTCTGTCCTCCAGTTCAAGTCTCATAGCTACTCCGAGACTCTTCATCTCGTCAAGAAGTAGCTTGAATGCATAGGATGTCTGGACTGAATGTACATCCGCTCTGTCCCCACAGGAAGGGCAGACAGTTGTCCTCCTCTTCCAGTCATAGTATGCTATATGACCACATCTCGGCGTATTGCATACCATCAATGGCCACCCATCTGACTCGTCCAGTAGACGATCTTTGATGACCATCGAAGCTCCATGAGAAATTAGGCAGTCTCTTTCCATCTCTCCGAATCTTAGACCACCTTGTCTGGCTCGCCCCTCGGTCGGTTGCCTGGTGAGGATCTGAACCCTTCCCCTGCTCCTCGCGTGCAGCTTACTGCTCACAAGATGGTGAAGCCTCTGGTAATATATGACCCCGACGAAAACCTCTGCAGGGTATTGCTCACCAGTTTCTCCACTGATCATATTCTCTCTACCTGTGTGATTGAAGCCATTTCTCAGAAGACCCGCCCTCAGTGAGTCCTCCTTCTCCCCTGTAAATGCCGTTCCGTCGATTCTTCTGGCCTCGAGCGACCCTACCTTTCCACCAATCATCTCTAGTACGTGCGCGACAGTCATTCTCGAAGGAATGGCATGCGGATTGATGATCAGATCTGGAATAGTCCCATCTGCGGTGAAAGGCATATCTCTTTCTTCGACTATCCTACCAATAATTCCTTTCTGACCGTGACGACTGGCAAACTTATCTCCAAGCTCGGGTATTTTATTGGTCCTAACAGTAATCCTGACAAGTCTCCCTGAATCTAGTGATTCGGTAACGAATACATTGTCTACCCATCCATATTCTCCGTGCCTAACCATCATTGACGACTCTCTTCTCTCTTGAGCTTGAAGGAAAGCTCCGTGAGCCTCCTCAAGGAATCTCGGAGGACTGGTTTTTCCAACGAGTACAGCAGAATCTGGCCCCCCTCCACTCGATAAGAACTCTTCAGGCACTGGTAGGCCATCTCTTTCGAGATGTGCATAGCTATCGAATGACTTCATGCCTTTGACCTCATCAAGTCCAGTTCCAGGAACTTCTATTCTCTCTTCCTGACCCCCAGGGAACCTCCTATTTTCTGCATTGTAGGTTCTGATAAATGTTGATCTTCCTAGGCCACGTTCTACCGAGGCCTTGTTCATGATAACAGCGTCTTGCATGTTGTAGCCGTGATGACTCATTATCGCGACTACAAAGTTCTGACCGCCCGGCCTGCTGTTGAAGTTAGTGGTATCCATTGCCCTAGTACCCACCACAGAGACCTGTGGATAGTGCATCACATGCGCCCTAGTGTCTGGTCTGAGGCGATAGTTGGCACTTGGCAGACCCAGGCTCTGCTTTACCATTGCAGTTCCTCCAGTAACACGAGGCGTAGAGTTGTGCTCAGGGTAGGGGACCAATGCGGCACATACTCCCAGAATTAGCTGAGGATCGATTTCCACATGAGTGTACACCAGAACAGTGTTGTCTTTCTTCTCTTTCTTACGAAGAGTTTCGATTTCCTTCTGGTGGTAGTTGAGTGGTACTGAGAAATTTTCGGAAACTGTACTCCCGTCTGGCATCTGAACTTCTACCTTCAGTTTGGCCTTCGAAATCTCTTCTTTTCCAAGATTCGTCCACTCGACCTTAGCTGGATCCATAGGCCTCTTGTTCTTAGGGGAAACCTCCGGTAAATCGAATGGCCTAGGAGCAATGAGAAGATCTTCCTCTTCCTCGGCGTCTACCCACTCTATGACTCCTGAAGAAACCAAATCAGAGAATGTAATTTCGCCTGTCCTTAAGCCCTCCAAGTGGAACTTGGCTAAGTTTAGAGTACCGTCTTCTAGAACTAGTAGGGGCCTCATTATTCTCCCTCGGTCAGTATTGATGAAAACGTCCCTATTTTCAGTATCATGGCGTATACTTACCTCGGGCCTTATTCTTCCCGATCTCCTTCTTCTCTTGAACTGAGAAACGAGTTTGTTGGGCCTCTTATGCAGGCCGAAAATATCCCCATTCACGTGAATCCTAGAACCATCAGCCCAACCTTCTGGGTTAGGGTTGACTCCTGCCTCTACTAAGAGCTCCTTGACATCATCCTCAGGAACCTCTTCTGAAACATCTATCATTTGTGCGGCATTCTTGACAAGTCCGCAGTTCTGACCCTCTGGGGTCTCATTTGGACATAGTCTGCCCCAGTGGGTTGGGTGGAGGTCCCTAGCCTCGAAATGAGGCTGACTTCTCACAAGAGGGCTAGTAACCCTTCTCATGTGAGACAGAGAAGCTAGGTAAGTAGTCCTGTCCAGTAGTTGGCTGACTCCTGATCTACCCCCAACCCAGTTTCCTGTAGCTAGAGCATGCATTATCTTGGAAGTCAGTACATCTGGCCTAAGGCAGGAATTAATTTTCAACTCTCTCTTCCTATTGTGATGCCTCTCAAGCTGATACTTCAAGTCCCTTGCTAGTCCCTGAACACCAACTCTGAAAAGATCCTCCATCAAATCTCCTGCGAGTCTGACTCTCTTGTTGGCGTAGTGATCCTTGTCGTTGGGGTCCCTGTTAGTTATTGCCATCTCCAAGACTTGCCTAACAATCCTACCAAGGAATATCGCCTTCTTTGTCCTAACATCATCTTCAGAACCAAGATGAGGGAGCAGTTCCTTGTCTAGTAGGTTCTGAATCCTGGATTCCCTATACTCTTTCTGCTGACCTGCAGCGAATTTCTTCTCGAGCCATGCCATTGCCTCTTCAGTATTATCGACACCATACTCTGGGTTATCTTTGACGTCGTTGAGGTTTGCAACTGTATATTTCATTGCTTCAACGGGACCTGCGATTGCAGAGAAGATATCCCTATCATTCTCCATTCCGAGAGCTCTCATTAGCAGAACTACTGGAATTGCTGTGGTTCCCGCACTGGGAATCTTGACCATGAGCATTCCATCACGTCTCTTTTCGACATTGATTGGTTTCCTTACGCCATCTTTCTGAGAGAAAATCTTTGCTACCTCTGTCTCATGAGCATATTTCTTGTTCTTTTCCACTGTAACTCTATTTGGAGCTAGATCCTCCATTGAAATCAGAACCCTCTCAGTACCGTTAATGATGAAGTAGCCCCCGGGATCTAGTGGGTCTTCTCCGGCCTTCCTCAGAAGTTCTTTGTGCCTGAGAGCATCTTCAGGTGAAGTCGTAGGAGACAGTTTCAGAGACTTTTCTTGTGTCCCTGCAATGTGATCCGGATGTAGATTGCACCTTCCGGATCTGACCATTATGGGAAGGTTGCCTATATGGACACCCTCTTCCTCGATGAACCCAATATCGGATTCTGAGGTAGAAGGTGGAAGGTCATCCCTGTATATCTTGAAATCCAAGTATATTGGCGAGAAATATGTTAGCTTTCTTAGTCTGCATTCTAGTGGAGTGGCCGGGTGTTCTGCACCGTTTGCCTCTCTGACGGTAGGAGCGCCCAAACGAATACCCTTCATCCTGATGTAAATCTCCTTATCCAAGACGTCGAGCTTGATCATTCCGCCAGCATCCGGTCCGCCTGGAACATCTTCCAGAGGGTCGTCGCTACCAATTCTAATTCCTCTGACTATCTTTTCCATACGACTGCTCTTGCCATCTCCGCTAGGAATGCAATCATTGTATGATGCCAACTGGTGATTCACCATACTTCTGTGTGCGAAATAACTCTCAACTATCTCCTTCATACTATTTACTCCTTAATTGCTCTCCACGATTAGTCTGTATGCAGTACTAGCTCCTGCTGACCTACTATATCTGAAAATTTTGACAACCCTGTTTCTCAGCCATCCGGCCGGAAGATCTGTTCTCTCTGACTCCTCCATTTCCTTCAGTGCCTGTACGGATGGATCTGTGATCAGAATTTTTGGAAGAAGCTCCTTAGCCAATCTTTTGCTTCCATCGACTTCTGTTTCCATTAACCCCCAGGGGGATAGTTCTGAAGCCTCCTCCTCTTCTGGTACAAGGGAATGGTGAGGGACCAGCTGATGGTTTAGCACGTTGAATCTATCTTCCCCAAGTGGGATATCTTCGTCAAGAAGGGCTGTTCTGGAAATGGTAACCCTTCCTGATCTGCTCCTTCTCCTGGAAGCAGCTTGTTCGCGGATTATTCCCATTATATTTTCTAACTCTGAGGCGCCCGACTCTAACCCTACCTTTTTGGCGACTTCTTCGACAGTCATTCTTTTGATAGCGTCCATGTTTGCATCATCGGCAAGCTTGTGTGCGTGCTCTTCGGATACTCCGAGTTCGATAAGCCTCTTTTTGGTTGAGCTTTTTACTGCCATTTTCCTTCCCGCCTCGGTGTCCAAAATCGACCACGGTCCCGTAGCTGGCAGGCGGGCCCGGGGGGATTCGAACCCCCGGCCACCGGGTTAAAAGCCCGGTGCTCTACCTGACTAAGCTACAGGCCCATGGCTGATGCTGGGCTATCCTCGGACCGAGGGGGTATTTTTGAACCTACCGGCAAGAGCAAGGCTAGCAGTGGCCGGGTCCCCTCCCATATGAACGGAAGCAAGATTAATTTATGAGGCCCACAAATAAGGTTTACTGATGAAAAATCAATGTTTTGATAACTGAGCGGGTCGCAATGAAGATGAAGAGAATAAGATTTGAAATGGAAAATTTCGGACCTTGGGAAATTGATGTGGCTCCGACTGTTTATCCTCCTCGTGAAGACACTGAATTACTCTGCAGAGCGATTTCAAGACTAGGGGGGGATGCGTCGAATGCAATAGAGATAGGATGTGGCTCGGGCGTGATCTCGATGGTACTTTCTTCTCTCGGCTGGAGTGTCTTATCATATGATGTCAATCCATATGCTGTAGCCTGTTCCAGAGCTAACATCGAAAGATATGGATTTGAGAGAAATGTGACAGTTAGAGAAGGGGGTGTTGGCGAGGATGGATGGAGCGTCCCGGATGGAACTAAGTTGATTGTTTGGAATCTGCCATATCTCAATCCCCCGGGCCCTAATGAGCCAGTATTGGAGCCTATCGAAGAGGCATCACTGACCGATTTGGGAGATGGTGGCTGGTCTGAAGAGTTATTGAGAAGTCTGGAAGTTAGGGGCAATGATGATTTGACCGTCATTCTTCTATTTAGAACAGACCCGATTAGCCCCAGTAGTCCTTCGGACTGGATGATGTCTGGGTGGTCTTGTAGATCATTAGAAATGAAGAGGATTGGTGATGAGAGATTGGAGGTTTTTGCTATGTGGAGAACTGGTTCAGGATCAAAGGAAAAGAGAGAGGAAATATGTGATTCTGCATTGGATAGAGTGATTCATTTGCCAGATGAAGGGTGGCAGAGACTGATTGTAGGAGACCAGCTTTCTGGCAGAGGGAGAAGAGGATCAAAATGGGAATCTGTTCCCGGAGATTTACTGGCATCTTGGAAAATCAACAGAGAGCCATCCGAGATATCAACACCTGGAATCCTACAGATTGGAATAGGCGCCGCTGTTTCAGAGTCACTGAGTTGTGAACTCAAGTGGCCGAATGACTTGATCTCGATCCGAGGGGAGAAAATAGGAGGAATAATGATTGAAGCAAATAGTTCTAACCCCGGCTTTAGGATAGGCATCGGTATTAATTCATCACCAAGAGTGGTTAATGGGATTTCTTGCCTGGGTTGGAGCGATACCATTGGCGACGTTTCCCTAGAAGAAGTATTCAGAATGGTGGACAGTCGGGTTTCTGGAATTCTTGAAAGACTCGAAATGATACCGGATCTTGAACAAGGATTGCTAGAAATTTCTAGCTGGAAGTCATTGTCGGTCAGTCTTTCAAGAGGCGCAGTAGCTGAGATTGAGAATGAAAGAGTCCGGATTATTGGACTGGACAAGGATGGTTTTTTGTGCGTAGAGGTTGATGGCAGGGAAGTCTTAGTTTCGGATGCCCATACGATAAAATGGAATTATCCCTAGATGTACCTATTTATGGATGCCTAATCTCTGCCTTACAAGCCTAATCTTACCCGACGTGGTCAGAGTCGATATACCATCAATAGAGTTAATTTTTTTCTTGGCTTCCAAGCTATCTTCAAGAGATACCCTCACAACTGCTAGAGTGTGTATTTCGGTATCAATCAAATCAAATAATTTCCAGTTGATATCACCCATGATCTTTCCTAAATTGACCTCTAAAATGGTTCTAGAAATGGGTTTCTGATAGATACGCAAGCCTATCCATCTATTCTTCCCCCTTTTGGCCTTACTGATATTAGCCATGAGCCTGAGAGGGGATTTCAGTTAATTAATGAAGCCTAGATACCACTTACTACCGCGACGAGCCTGAGCTTACCGACCATCTCATCACTAACTCTGGCACCCATGATGACCTGGCAATCTGGGTCCATGGAAGATACGAATGAGTCGGTTAATTCTGTCAGGTGTGCTAGAGTCATATCTGGACCTCCCTCAACCTGAATCATACAACCCTTGGCCCCTTCTACTGGGATGTCATTTAGAGGTGAGTTTCTAGCCATCTCAACTACTGATTTGGGATTCTCGGACGCACCTGTTCCAACTATCAAAGTAGCATTTCCTTCTTTGTTTATTATTGCTCTCATGTCCATTAAATCTAGATTTATTCTTCCCACACTAGCTAGAGTCGTGACAAGTCCTTCAACCAGTTCCGCTATCCAACCTGAACCAGTCATCCAATTCGTCTTCCTCCTCCTAGACTGCCAAGCTAGTCTCTCCATACTGACTCTGATACACACGCTAGAGTTTACGTCTAATGAAGGGATTGCCTCCTCTGCAATAGAGCACCTTAGTGGCTGTTCGGCAAAAGGAAGGCCTGCGATAGAAAGAACCATGCAACCGTATTGATTTGCTATCCTTGCCAGTTCTCCCGAAGCACCAGAGCCCATTCCCCCTCCCAAAGCGGTTAGTAGGATGAGCACCTCGGCCTCTTCAAGTAGTGAAGAAATAGAGTCAATCCCATTTCTCAGCCTGTGTGTTGCCATTGAAGGAAGAGCGGCCGCGCCTCTACCTTCCCCTCCAGCATCGAGATACAAGCAGTTAGCCTCGTTAGCTCCTTCGAAGGAGCTTTCATCAGCATCGATCAACAGTAACTCGGACAATTCTGAACATCTTGAATGAGCCTCAATTGCCCATATACAACCCAAGCCCCCGACCCCAGCTATTAGGACCTCTCCGTCATTCACGAACCTCGAGTATGGGGTAGGCGTATAGAATTGCTCAATCATAACTGGAATATCTTGTGTAACGTCTTCTCTCATCTCTCGCCCAAGCATTATCAGGCTCTATGGTAAGTACCTTGTCATAGAATTCTACAGCTTTCTCAAAGTCTGACAAATACCTGCCTTGGAGATGTGCCATAACGTTCAGCACCGGGACGCATTCTGGTTCTTGCTCAAGAAGTTCTATGAGTATTTTTTCAGCGGGGCCGATTCTCATCATCTCCATATGGTCCTCAGCCTCGTCAAGTTTCGATATCTGATCCTCGTTGAGACTGTATACATTCCTCCAAACGGGCCCTGACATATCACTTCCTCTGAGACTTGGCATATTAGTTTGGTGTGACGGCATACCGTCAGAAATAGCCTGTTTAGTGTGAGAGACAGACAGTGGGGCAATGCAACGTTAATAGCCCCCTTTCTGGTGGCCACTACACCAAAGGTGTTGTGGATGGCGTCGAGTGTGCTCACCGTAAGGAAGGTACTGGCCATCACTATTGTCGCTGTACTGACGGCAGGCGGGTCACAGGCTAATCCCACAGGCATAGGGGGCGATGCGAATAATGAGGGAGATGTGGCGCTTGCAGGTTGCACATGTCATGCCGAGGAGCCGGATAATTCTGTCACTCTAATATTGACTGATGTTCCACATCGATACCAACCAGGAGATTCCTATGAAATGTCGATTCAAATTATTGGAGGCCCTGTAGCAGATACGTCTTCCCATGCCGGTGGATTCTCCATGAGGGTTAGCGAAGGTACCCTCTCCGCCTCGGCTGGATTTGAGTCCTTGATGTACAACTGGGAAGACGATCCTGCTACACTCACTCACAGTAATTCTGGATCAAAGGTTTCTGACAGAACTTGGCATATCACATGGACTGCTCCAGAGGAAGGCATGGGCGTTGTTACGATTTGGTTGGCTGGGAACTCAGTTAACGGAGATGGAATTCCATCACAACTAGACAGGTGGAACAGGCTAAGTGCGTCCATAGATGAAGGCGATTTTGGAGGGACTAGGACTGTATTCGTCGGCAATGGTGACATTGAGCCACCGGCTCCTGTGGAAGAAGGAGTGGACCTGCACCATATGGGAGCTGGCATGAGGGCACATTGGCTGGGGCTACTCGGGTTCGCCGCCGTTGTTATCGTGATTATCTTTTGTGGATTGATGTTGAGGTACGGATTCTCAAGACATTATGAGGGCAGGAGTAATCTTCTGAGATTGAGGATTAAGCACCAGAGAAGGGGTGATCAGTAATGAAAGATGACGTAGTAATGAAGATGCTCAGGCAGGTAGCATCGGGAGAGGTGAGCGTAGAAGACGCTAGAGAGGCCCTTGATGGAATATCTCTCACAGAGGAGGCTTATGAGACTGCAATTGAACACGGGGTTTTCAATGAAGCCCCTGCAGGATCCATTGTTCGGGCCAGCGTCTCTCCTTCTGGAGATTCGTGGCTAATAATTTTAGTAGGCCTCTGGGGAATAATTTGGTCACTTTACTGGGCTGGTTCACTTTCCTATGGGCTTTACAATAAATGGGATCAACAGATGTTGTCTTTCTTCCTAGGGATGTTATTGCTTACTGTAATAATACTGGGAATGATATACATGAAGTACGTGATGCCTGACATAGTAATCGTGAAGAGCAGGAGAAACAAGTATATCACTACAAAGGATCCTGAATCATGGAAGAAATATGAGGTGTAAGTATGGCAAGAAAATTCACACTCAGAGATAGTTCTTCTAGCTCAGAGGATTCGTCAGGAGAGGGGCACCTAATTGACAGGCGCGAGTTCATGAGGCACTCGTTCAACACCGCTGCTGGTGTGATTACCGTGGCTAGCATTGGGACTGTAGGGTTTGCATCCTTACTAATGGGTCAGGCAGAAGCAGATGGGGGCGACACTGCTGTGAGATACTGGGTACCGACTGGGGCAGAGGATAGTGTTTGGTACGGAGATAGGCACTTAGAGCCCATGACATACCAATCGTTTGTCGATGCAGCTGCCAGTTCCGCTACGGGGATGTCCGCAGCCCAGGGAGTATGGTCAGGAATGCCAGTAAATGCAGTGTATGTACCTCATGAAGAGAATAAGGGTAGTGCACTCATTGAGGATAAGCCTCGATTTCAATTTATGGACGGGTATACGGCAGATGGCTCTTATGTAGGCTCCGGATACGAGCTAGAAGAGGATCCCCAATTTCAGTCTCTTTCCATACATGACAATCTGATACTAATATTCTCAAGGTGTACGCACCTTTGTTGTATCCCCGGGTGGCAACTGGTTACGAACGAATTTACTGAAGACCAATGGGTTCCAAGTGGAACTGACTCTGGGGGAAGCAAGCTGTTCTGTATCTGCCACTCGTCTAGGTTTGACCCAACTGTCATAGAGAAGAATAGGGCCAGAAATAGGTCAAGTGGTGCTGAATTTGATTTCATTGGGATTAAGAGGGCCGGAGGTCCGGCACCAATGGGGATGCCATTGATTCCATTCGTTCTTAACGGAGATTTGATAGAGGCTCTGCCTGATTTCAAAGATTGGTACACATATTGCGATTGAGGTGAGAAAATGATTCAATTCTGGTTTCTGTGGGTCTTCATAACCTTAGTTGTGGTGATAGTAGCTCTGACCCTGAGGAAAGAAAGAGAGGAAATGCCAAGGAAAGAAATACTGAGAGCGGTTGAGACCAGTGCCAGTAGCATGGGCCTAGCGGAAAAGTCATTCCTGTGGGCCTTCTCGTGGCTAGATACGAGATTCAGAATTCAGGACTACTGGGGGATGAGTAGGGATGCGTACTATGGCATGCACAGGCAGATGCCCATGACTCATGCTGAGAAATACAAGCTCAGAATAATTTGGTATTGGTATCCCCTATACTGCTTAGGGGGGATTTCCTTCTTGGCATTCGTAATCCTAGTTCTGACAGGCACTGTTCTAGGCCTGTATTACGTGCCGGGAGGAGAGGGCGATCCGACTCCTGCGTACAGTAGCATGGAATTCATAATGACACAACTTCCTTTCGGATATATCATCAGATCCATACATCACTGGACTACACATTTCATGGTCGCGGCCGTATTTCTCCACATGTGCAGGGTTTACTTCACCGGTGCTTACAGGAATCCTAGGGAATTAAACTGGTTAATCGGAGTCGCACTGATGTTCTTCACAATTTTCTTTGGATATTCAGGATACCTCCTCCCCTGGGATAGCCTAGCATTCGGCGCTGCAACTATTGGAATCAATATGGCAAATAGTACCCCCCTAATTGGAGGTTGGGTTGCAACCGCTATGTTCGCTGGTACTACTATCTCAGGACAGACGGTTACCAGAATGTACTTCCTTCACGTCTTCATACTTCCAGTAGTGGTTACTTCACTCATTCTCGCACATCTGTTCATTGTATGGGCACAAGGGATAGCGGAGCCACATTGAGGTGTGACAAATGGGAATGATGGATAGATTTGGTAGAATTGCTGATACCTACATCAGCGAGAGAAACAAGCTTTTGGAAGCTGATACCGAAAGGAGGAGGACGTTCACTGGACATCCTTTCTGGCCTACTGAAGTACTTCGAGATACGATAATTTTTGCTTCCATTGTCATGACCATAGCATTCTACTCTTGGCTGATACCCCCTCCTCTGCATAGTGCAGCTGATCCATTCGCGCAAGCTGGTTTCGTATTCCCCGATTGGTATGTTCTGTTTTCATACGGATACCTAAGATGGGGAGAGTATCTTCCTCAATTTGTGATTCCAGCAGGCCCTATCGGAGAGTTCTTCGGAACTCCTGTAATAGATTGGAATGCTGCATGGTGGGGGGCTGCAATTACAGGACTTCCTGTTGGCATTCTGGCCCTTCCCCCCTTCCTGCCAGGTAGGGAAAAGAGAGGGGTTGAAGATCCATGGTTTGCGACTGCGGGAGCTGTTTATTTGGCCCACGTCTGGTTCATATCAGTTTTCTCAATCAACATATTCCTAGACCTATATGCCAAAGATCGTAGTGACTACTGCTTCACTGGTTCTCATTCTGAACTGATGTGTGGAAGACAGGCTCCCTGGACTGCTGAGGTTTTCAATGCAGTTCCATGGATACTTACTGGAATTTTCTTATTCGCAGTAATATATTTCCCTACCAGAAAATTCCTACTTAGCTCAGTAGGTTCGAGAGTTACCCCTAGGATAGGTCGTCAAGTTGCCGTAGGATCTCTGATTGCCGCTGTACTCATATCTGTTGTCACTTGGCCAGTGTATGAGAATGGTTTCTGGGACTATGGTGGGCTCGGTGCCATGGACGATGTCGAAGACTTGGATTCTCTCAGGGCTCAGCCTTCTGATACTCTTGTGCATGTAGATGAAGGGAATGTCTGGGCTGACTGGGAAGACGAATGCATACCTTATGAGGAAAGCTCAACACTGGCCGCATGGGATGGATTGTCATCAGAAGAAGACCCCTCTGATTGGTGTGTCATTGCGGCGACGCATTGGTCCAATTGGGGAATTTTCCAACCTACGAAATTCAAGATAATCGATTTTGCGGGTGATAATGGTCATGCAGACAGCACTACAGGCAGAAATTCGGCCGAGGATGAAACATCTTTCCCTGGGATTGCAGATGGATCTGAGATTACATACGAAGTAAGTATGACATTCGAGGTAGAAGATCTGGGGGTATCCGAAGTTCCAGCAGATATTGGATGTCTTTTCAGGACTACAGTCAGAGGGGCAGGCACCCATTCTCAGAGCTTGATTCTAACTGACTCGTCAGGAGATGAAATTTGGAGTACAGAAGGATGCGTTTCGGAGACCATATACCTAGATGCTGGAAGTACTTACAGTGTTTCTTACATGACCACATCGCAAGGCATCAACGAGTCTGTAGAGGTAATCACGAGCTTGTCTGTGGTTGCATACCAGCCCCTACTGTTGAATGATGATGGCACTTCACTAGTCAGGTCAGAGTCGTCTTTGGATCTGGAGACTATGTCTACGATGTACATGAAGAATCCAACGTATCACAAGAATCCGAAGAGTCTTGATGCGAAATTGATTTATTCGTTATTCATACCTTGCCTAGGAGTAGGTGCTTTGGTATTCATGCTCATGAGAAGCATGGCGAGAGGTTACGAATACGAGATGAACAAGTGCTACGGCTGTGATCTTTGTGATGACGCTTGTCCGGTAAGGCTATTCAACTCTGGTGATAAGCTTAACATCATCTACAATACGTGGAACAATGAAGACGACGGGGTTCCTTTGTATTCCTGTCTGACATGCTCTGCTTGTACCAATGCCTGTCCCCAACTAGTGGATTATGATTCATATGTTGACATCAGGAGGAATATGATAGTCGGTGGCCCTCCTGCTACTGAAATTCCCCATACCGTATTGCAGGCAGTCCTAGCTGCTGAGGCAGAGGAAGACGCTGACGGATACTTCATGTCAATCGATGAGTATCCAATTGATTCGAACATCGGGTACTACCCAGGATGCGTCGACTACCTAGATCAAGAAATGATTTTCAGTCACGTGAACGAGGGTTCCATGAATCTAGGCGATGCTACAACATCCGCATTCACGCTATTCGAAGAGATGGGCGAAGACGTCACTTACCTAGGTAGGGATTTCTTGAAGTGCTGTGGTCATGATCAGAAATGGCAAGGAATGACAGAGGTCTTTGAGAAGCTCAAGGCGTATAATCAGAAGAAACTAGGAGAGAGCGGGATTGACACTCTAGTGACATCTTGTGCCGAGTGCTTCAGAACATTCGCCTTGGACTATGAGTTGGAGGACATGAAGGTGATGCATACGACTGAATTCCTGGTAGAGAATGGTTTTGACATGAATCTACGATCGAATGATGATGTTACGGTCACTTTCCACGATCCGTGCAGACTAGGGAGGCAGATGAATATCTATGACCAACCTAGGGATCTCATATCTAGCGTAGAAGGAGTTAACCTAGTAGAGATGGAGCATCATGGCGAAGACGCGCTTTGCTGTGGTGTTTCCAGTATGATGAGCTGCAATGAGAATAGCAGGGCTTTGAGAGTTCAGAGATTCGAAGAGGTGAACGCAACGGGAGCTGACATCATGCTAACATCCTGCCCAAAGTGTGTCTCCCACTTCGAGTGTCTAAAGTTCGAAGGAGACCCCAGGCATGACTTCGAAATATTGGATGTCGTCAGCTTCCTAGCTAGGCAGGTTGAGGCAGGGAAAGGTCAGTGAGATCTAACCGAAAGCTAACCAACCTGAAAATATAGCCAATAATGCATTTATTGCTATACCATACAAAGTGAATTTTGCAACTTGTATTTGGCGATATCCAAGAGCAGTGAGCCAAATGAAGAAACCTATTAATCCTCCACAAGCAAATGAAATCCATGCTATCTCAGGAGAGATATATATTGTCATCAACGCCCAAATCAACGCCCCGTGTGTCAAGCCTATCCAACACATAGGGTCGTATATCCAGAGGCTCTCATTGGCTCCCATGTTAGTCGCTAGCGAAACATGGTTAAATTAGTGATGTTTAGACCGTAGCATTGAGAAGAAGGAGCATGGAGGGTTTTTTGTGACGGACATCAGAGATCTCGTGGCGCGGAGGAAATCTGAGCAACGGAGGATTAAGATTCTTCTAGATGCTAGAAGGTCAGAAGATCAGGCTAAATTGAAGGGCGGAGAGGATGCTGTCGCATGGGTCAAGGAAGAGCAATGCATCGGGTGCGATCAATGTACGATTGTTTGTGACGATGATGCCATAGAGCTGTATGATACTCCACTTGCCAGCCCCATCCTAAATATCGAGGTAAACAGGAAAGCGAGGATTCTGAGAGACCCGTGTACTGGATGTCAGTTATGCGTTCTTGCTTGCCCCACGGATGCAATACTAATGATAGACAGGTGATATTTTGAGTGATGAAGACCCTATTAGATTCGGCGCAGAATTTGGACCAAAGAGGACGGAGAGGACCACAGGAGTATCATTATCGACATTCAAAAACTTGGTATGGGTATCCAATATTGGAGGTTTGATCTTAGTTGCTATAGCTCTTGAGATGATGATTACTGGACAGTTCTTACTTGGTCTTGGGTGTATGATCGGAGGTGTAGCAATAGCCCTTTTCCCTTCAAATTACGAGATAGTGGGAATGGACGAGGGGTATCGTCCATCCGGAATAGAAGAGGAAGAGTCGTGAAAATGAATGGGACTTCCTTCCAGAAACTAGTATGGAGAGAGATACTTTCTATTCCTCTTGGAGAAACTAGGACATACAAGCAGATTGCTGATGCCATTGGGAAACCTGGCTCATCCAGAGCAGTTGCTAATGCATGTGCGGCGAATCCGTACGCCCCCTTTGTTCCATGCCACAGAGTGATTCGTTCAGATGGAAGAGTTGGTGGTTACTCTGGCCGAGGAGGGACAGAGGGAAAACTCCGAATGCTCGAAGAAGAGGGATTCAAGCACTCAGAAATAAATGATGAATATGGCCAGAGATGCAAGTGAGGCAATAGCCCAGACCATTAGATAGGTAGACTGCTTCAATTCATCTCCAGCTGGCTCAACCATGAATAACCCAAGATAGTTTTGAATGTAAATATACCCATCTAACCATGTTTCAAATTAGGGGAAGCAAAATCATTAGCGCGGCTAGGGGTATGAGAATCATCGTTGCATTGTCATCAATATACTTCAACGAAGGTACTTCTCCTAAAACCGTTAGAGGAGCCAGAAGTAGTGAAATAACCAATGGTGTTCCAATCCAGAAGTGACATCCTATCCATACGGCATATGAGGTTAACATTCCTGCCCAAATTGCTAATTTTAGATCTTGCTTCTTTCTCTTTATCTCACCCATAATCGGATCTACAAAAGTCAGACCAAATATCAGTGGGATGCCGTAGAGTCCGGATTCAAGACCAGTTTTTCCATTGTCTGGTGCGATTAACAGAGCCAGTGCTACTGCAAAACCCCCCCATGCAAGTGCAGAAATCTGTTTGGCCTCATATTCACGTTGACCTATTACCACAATTCCCATCTTTATCCTCAGGGCTTCTATAATTATGAGAGTGATAATTATGGTACTAACTAATTGATCTGGATTCATCCCCAAATAATCGGAAATTTCAACACCTCTGTCATAGAATATGAGTGGAATTAATGCCATCACCATATGAGTAGCCCTTCTGAGTGCGTGTCCTGTGAATCCCCCAATGGAGTGCTTGACATGATCTGTATCAAATGGCCTGAGGGGGTCGTTCATTCATTCACCTAGCTAAATCGTCCAGAGCATCATCAAGTGAAATACTTCCGGTTTGTAATTCGTTTATTACCCGATTCAGATTGGGGGACGATAGTAGACGAGAATCCCACAGTGAGATCAATCTTTCTTGTATTTTTATCCTCTCTCTCCAATCGGGGGAATCACAATTCTCCACCAAATCCATCATTTCATCTATTCCCTCATTCATCTGCGCAGAGACGAGAACGACATCGGGGGATGTCTTTCCGTCAGCAAATGAGAGGGAAGAGCGTATTGATTCAGCGGCTTTGATAGCCCCAGGAAGGTCTGATTTGTTAATCACTATAATATCTGCTAACTCGATGATACCTGCTTTTTCGGCTTGAATTATGTCTCCTCTATCTGGGCCATCAACTAGAATGATTTTGTCTGCGAATGCAACTATTTTAATTTCCGACTGGCCTGATCCAACAGTTTCAATGACAATATTCTCCCATCCGCAGTAGGATAGTAATTCAATCATCGAAATCAACGATGAAGACATTCCACCTGGATGGCCCCCAGTAGAAAGAGATCTCACATAAACCAACTCTCCTGAGTCAGCGGAGTCCATCCTTACTCGATCCCCCAACAGTGCCCCGCCTGATCTTGGGGATGAGGGATCAATTGCCAGAACCGCTACGTTCTGATTTCTTGAATTCCAATAGCTGATTATTCTACCTATTAGAGATGATTTTCCGACTCCCGGGGGGCCGGTTATTCCCATGACCGATGATTTCATTGAAGGATTATTTTTAGGAAAATTGAGCTTCATACCCTGTTCTAGGTAAGTTAGCAGTCTTGACAAGTCCCTCCTATTGCCATTGGCTGCTGATTTTAGGAGGGAGTCTTGATCCATCAATCCCAACGCCACCCATCTTCATCACCCACTCCAATGGAGGCACCTGACTCCACTCTTGAGTTAGCCTCATCTAGGAAGGACAGGATTTCATCGGTTCTTGATCCCGGTCCGAAAATCGCCCTCACACCACTGGAGAACATACTTTCATGATCTCTATCGGGTATTATCCCTCCCAAGAAAACCATTACATTGCCCATCCCTGTTTCCCTAAGAAGTTCACAAATTCGTGGCACTAAAACGTCATGAGCTCCTGATAAGGTAGAGAGGCCAAGAGCATTTGCGTCTTCATCCATTACAATTCTTGAAATCTCCTCGGGAGTCCTCCTAAGACCGGTATACACAACTTCGTGACCTCCATCCCTAAGAGATCTGGCGATTACTTTAGCACCTCGATCATGGCCGTCAAGGCCCGGTTTGGCCATTACTATCTTCATAGTATCGAATATGCGAACCGGTGACCCTCCTTGAAGCAACCGCAGGCCATATTTTCACGTTTTCATTAGTAAGACATATTGACGTCCCAGCATATGGAGGTACATGAGTGTAGATGACGCACGCGTTGAAGAGCTTCGGAGGCGTAAGGCACAAGCCATAGCAGGAGGTGGTCAAGCGAGGGTATCTGCACAGCACTCCAAGGGAAAATTAACGGCTCGGGAGCGTTTAGATCTGCTCTTAGATGATGGTTCTTTCATGGAAGTAGATCCGTTGGTAGAGCATAGGTGCAGGGACTTTGATATGGATAGGAATGTAATCCCAGGAGATGGTGTAGTGTGTGGTCATGGTACCATAGGGGGGAAGACAGTTTACTGCTTTGCTCAAGATTTCACAGTATACGGTGGCTCTCTCGGAGAGATGCATGGCCTGAAGATTTGCAAGATTCTTGATATGGCCCTCAAAACTGGGTCTCCTGTTATTGGGCTGAATGATAGTGGGGGTGCAAGGATACAGGAGGGCGTGGCTAGCCTTGGCTCTTATGCTGAAATATTCTTCAGAAACGTCAGAGCAAGTGGTGTCATACCACAAATTTCAGTCATCATGGGCCCCTGTGCAGGAGGAGCAGTCTACTCTCCAGCGATTACTGATTTTGTTATTATGGTAGATGGGACTTCCCATATGTTCATCACCGGACCGGAAGTAATCAAGACAGTAACTAACGAGGAGGTTTCCTTTGAGGACTTGGGAGGTGCTTCGACTCATGCTACAAAGTCTGGTGTGACTCACTTCACTGCAGTAGATGATGAAGAGGCTTTAGAACTGACAAGAGAGCTGATTAGTATGTTACCTTCAAATAATCTACAGAAAGCTCCCGTTTTACCAACCAGGGATTCAATAGATAGGACCTGTGACAAATTGCAAAGTTTAGTTCCGGATAATCCCAAAGAGCCATATGATATCATTGTGGCAATAGAAGAGACAGTAGATGATGGGGCATTCTTAGAGGTCCAGTCAGAATATGCAATGAACATAGTAGTCGGATTTGCTAGATTAGGAGGACATACTATTGGAGTGGTTGCTAATCAGCCTAATTTTCTTGCCGGGTGCTTGGATATTGATGCATCGATTAAGGCGGCTAGATTCGTAAGATTCTGTGATTCATTCAATATCCCCCTTCTAACGTTTGTAGATGTTCCCGGTTTTCTTCCAGGTGCTAGCCAAGAGTGGGGGGGGATAATCAGACATGGCGCTAAGTTACTTTATGCATACGCCGAAGCTACGGTTCCTAAGTTGACAGTAATTACCAGGAAGGCTTACGGGGGCGCTTACGATGTTATGTCATCCAAACACATTAGAGGAGATTACAACGTTGCATGGCCCTCTGCGCAACTGGCAGTTATGGGAGCAGAGGGGGCGGTACAAATTATTCATAGAAGGAGGATCGCCTCTTCTGGAAATCCTGAACAGGAGAGAGAGAGGCTAGTAGGTGACTATGAAGATACTTTTGCAAACCCATATCGTGCAGCTTCTCTTGGATATCTTGATGATGTTATTCAACCAAGTGAGACGCGGAGCGTCATGGCCAAAGCACTCGGTGCACTACTTGAAAAGGAAGAGGTGCGGCCAGCTAGAAAACATGGTAATATTCCGCTTTGAGGTGTTTTTTTGGACGATAATAGATTGTTTAAATTGAAGGTGGTAGCGATGGTTGCCGTTATTCTAGAAGAGGAAGGAGGGGAGTTTATCCGACCCTCTTCACAGAGAGATAGGGGCGAGGAGTGGGCCAGAGACCATCGAAGAGTAATTATTGGCAGGAGGAACCTGTTCAGGGCTAAATCTAAGAGGAGTTCTTCCAGGTGATCTAATGAGCGACAAAAGAAAAGTAAATGTCGATGGGGAAGATTTTGAAGTCTCCATGGAGAAAGAAGGAGATTTCTGGAAGGTCGAAGTAGAAGGTAAAATATTCTCTATCAAAGTAGACGGCAGTAAAGGAGGATCGCTATCTCCTAGGAAAAAGAAGGGAGCTCGGAAGGCTAAGAGGTCCGGAGTAGTGTCGTCATCAATTCCCGGAAAAATTATTTCCATCTCAGTGAGCCAAGATGAATTTGTCTCCGAAGGGGACGTCATAATGATATTAGAGGCCATGAAGATGCAGAATGAAATTCAGGCTCCTATTTCTGGAAAAATTACTGAGTTGAATTGTGAACCGGGCGATAGTATCGAGGCAAATTCCCCTCTAATGGTAATTGAACCCCCTGTTGACGATTCTAAATAGAGAGGTTTCAATAGCGAATGCCTACAGGCCGAAGTATGGTCAAATGCGACTTTCCTCGATGCTCCTCTGAAGGAAGTGTGGTTAGTCGATTATCGCCCAAAGGTTTCCTTGTTGCTACGGGGAATAAAGCCTACTCATTCAGAGAGGCTTACAAGAGATTTACTTATTGTGATAAATGCCATGATGAATTGATGAAATCAGTTTGGAACAGAGTTAGAGAGACAGATGAAAAGGGTGACGATCACGTCGCTCCAACGGCAATCTGATCAGATTAGTCCTAGAGCGTCTTCTATCCTATTCATCTCAGGCCCGGTTGAACCAGTTCCTACCATTGCATGGGTATCACTGGCAGCACAACCCGCACCGATAAAAGGAGAGCCGAAGCTGACTGTCCCTACCATAATTGGAACGCCTAAAGTATTCTCGATGAGCTTTGCCTCATCTGTTGTAATATCCGGATGAGCCAGGGCCCCGTTAGAATTCGCCACTAGCATACTGCCAACTGTGTCATGCCCTGCAACTTTACTTCTTACTGCATTTACACCCAATACTTCCCCAATCATTTCAACACCATCTGCCCCTGGTGGGACCACTGGACTTACAATGGCACCTATTTCATTGCATTCGACTAGGTTTCCTGCGGCATTAACACCGCTCTGCATAACTACAACATCTCCAAAGCTTGTTAGCTCATCGAGGTCTTCTTCTGTGGCAATATCTGCTACAGCGATACCCTTGCTATTTCCCTTCAATAGGCTCCCAACCAACGAAGAACCACCTACCATGAAGGGATATGTTTCGATGTCGAAGGCACTTCCGATTTCCTCTACGGCCTCTGAGCCAAGGGATCTTGGAACGAATAATACATCGCCGATTACAGACAAGTAAACGCCGACTTGGCTGTGACCCAAAATATCACCAGTGGAAATTCCCAACTTACCACTCCGTATTTTTCCTCACAGGGGATTAATGAATAATTTTTTTGCGGGGATAAAGAACTGTTTCCAGAACTTCTGAGAAAGAAAGAAGGCACAGCGACGATCGTTCCCGTGGGCTCTCGCACCACAGTACAGGAATCGACGCAGGAGGTCTTGACTTCCGGGTTCGATATGGGACCGGGTATTACCCCTCCGCTATGGCCGTGCACAACTTTCTTTCGAATGTGTGAATTGATATGCTTGATTGAACAGAGGCCCACACAGGGCTCAATATGTGAATTCTTGATGCTCGGGGGATTAGTGCAGCTGGGCTGAACACCTCGGTCGAAACCTCGGTGCTTACACCCGCTGTCTATCAATCTCGTCTTTT
>Ga0209036_1000195_pt1 | contig 24934 bp, 18 predicted proteins | sample MarorgKNORR_S2LV_3_FD_188222 | JGI IMG/M metagenome (GOLD analysis project Ga0209036, IMG submission 188222) | Marine microbial communities from the Southern Atlantic Ocean, analyzing organic carbon cycling - DCM_A/KNORR_S2/LV (SPAdes) (version 2) | ecosystem: Environmental > Aquatic > Marine >... | reverse complement strand
GGATTAGTAGAGACATCTTGGTTAGTTTCTTCTAAAGTATCTTTCAAGGTTGAAAGTCTATCTTTCACCATGTCTAGTTGTTCGGAACTTTTTGCAAGAATCATGGCAGATTCTTTAGAATAACCAGTTTGTTCTAAAACTGCAGCGGTATTTGCTCTTTTTGCTTGAGCCTCAGATAGTCCTTCGATTGCATCAACTGCCTTCTCAAACTTCTTTCCAGCTGCATCTTGTCCTTTAGTAGTTTTTGCCTCAGACTTTCTTAGTTGAGTCAAAAGTTTATCTATTAAAGGTTGTGCTTCTTTATTGGTTAATGGATTGTCTTCTGCCATAATACTATTTATCTATTTGTCGTTGTTAGTAGAGTGTTCTTTTGCAGCGGAGTTGACATATAGTCCAAACCATGCAGCTCCAGCTCCAACTAGAATACTGATAAGACCAGATTGTTCCATTGTTGGTGCTTCTAATCCTATGAACCACATTACTACAAAGTAAATTAAAAATATGTAAACACTTAAGAATGCACGAGGCCATATTCTCCAACTGTCTACTGCTCTTGCAAGGAATATCCATTTTTGCCATGGATTAACCTTATCATCATGTGTTAACTCAAATATTTGTTGTTTGAGGTCATTGTTTTCGGTAACCATCTCCATAAACTTGCTTAAGTCTATTTCGACTTCATTACGACTCATGTCACCACTGAATCTTTCTTTATCAGACATAATACTCTCCTATCTATTTTGCGCCTGTTTATACTTTAACTCCTCTTCTTCAAGATGAGCAAGTAGTAGAGAGACATATATCTCCCTTTCCCATGGATGCATATCATCCAGTTCGTTTAGTGACCAACCATGATGTTGGATTAAACCAAAATTTGTTTGAATATAATTTGCAAGTGTTTCATGAGAAAGGGTTAGACGAAAAAATTCTGTATTCCTTCTAACTTAACTTTACATGGTGTCCCACATTTACTGCAATTATATTCGACATCTTTAACCAATTTTGGTAAGCTACTAAACCATTCCATAATGTTATTAAACTGTTCAGTTGAAAGTTCATTAACAAAATCATTAAGTTCTTTAGTAGTAAAATCACCTTTACTATGGACTTCTTCTGCATCGAATATCGATTCTATTGATTGTGCTAAAACACCAAATATGTCTTGAGAATTTATTTCAGATACATCCCCAACAACATTTTGTATTTCGTTAAAGTTAGGGACTTTTAAGGTTACACCAACATCATCTGTTAACATAATTTTATTATCCTTTACTTCTCCTTCAACACCAATAGTTGATAAATCTATTTCTACAGTGGTTTGTCCATCACATGTAGGTTGGTTTTCACAACCAAGTACTACATTAGTGACTTCACCAACAGACTTAATCCTTATTTGTAAAAACAAATATTCCAAGTCTGTATTCGATAACTCTCTAACAGTGTCTTTCGACTCAGTTAGACCAGAACATGAGTCAACTAAGTTGACAACAGTGTTCGATATCGTTTTAATTTCACCATCCTCTAGTGCTTGAAGTAAGACCTTTTGTTCACCTACAGTGAATGGTCGGTACTTTGCTTCTTTACCAGAGACAGGTAACTTACAAAAATACTCTATAGTATTTAATTTAGGTAATGCCATAATATACTCCTATCAATTAATCAAAGATTGCGTCTTCGATTTTACCTCTTACCTTGTTTCCAAGTTTTGAAAAATATTTATCCAAATAACCAGTAATTAGGTTAGATGGTTTAGAATTAGTGAATTCACTATTCCAATATCTATATCTAAATTGTGCGTTAAACTTCATTACATCTGCATTTTCATAACCTACATTTACTACACCTAATTGTAATGGAAATGCCTCAGTCATGATGCATCTATAGTTAACATTATCTTGTCTGTCTAACATTTCTACTAGTATTACACCAGTGTAATCATCATGAAATTTACTGTGAAAATTACCATTTTGAAATGAATTTATTTGTGATTGCCACAATTCAATCAACTCTCTTTCTTCAAAATCGTTTGTCATATAAAAAGAACAATCAAATTGGTCATATTGTGGTTTGTGTGGGATTGCTCTCTTTGGCCCATATTCTGATTCCTCTTGAGTAAAGAAACCTCTGCCTGGCATGGTTGCAGATTCACATTTTAATCCTCTAATTGACAACCCACCAGTCTTTGCACCAGTACCAAACATTGATATATTATATCTATTGGGTCTTTGCAGATTATCTATCTGTGCTTTAAATCTTTCTAATTTCATCCTGCTATTTTCTTCCTACTTTCTTTCCAGACTGCATCAATAGATGATTTTCTAAATGATTCAGTAGGTAGAAATATTGCAATCTCCCAATCTGCTGGGTCTACTATTGCAAAACTACTCCTTATCTGGGTGGTTAAATAATGTTTTACACATGCTTTAAAATATGGTTTACCACTGATACCCTTGAGTAACTTGTATGTGACATTAAATCTTGTTGTCTCATCATACTTAGTGTTGTTTGTTCGGTCATATAATGCATCTAAAAATTGAGCTCTCAATGAATGTGGTAAATAATGCAAGTTTAATCCTAAAAACCCACCTTTTGCTGGTTCTATAGGTATTGTAAGAGGGAATCTATCATAGTAAGGTAAGGTTTGTTTATGTTTAGGGTCATACATGTACATATACATGTCACCATAGATGAACCTTTTTCTTTGTCGTGAATCCTTCATCAACTGGTTTCTATTAACACCTTTTATTTGTGATACACGAGTTCTAAACCATCTCATGGACTCTTTAGTCCTTGCTTGGATTCCACCTCTAAATGCTTCTCTTTCTAACTTGTCAAATAATCCTGCCATACATGTATTTATACCACTTTGACAAGTGGGTACATATTTTAGTATAATACATGTATATTAAATAGTGAGGAAATATGAATAAAACATTAATTAAAGAACTGTCAAAGATTAAAACTCCAGAACAGTTAGCAGAAGTTTACAACTTTGGTAAAGATGTATTGGATGCACTTGCAAAGGCATCTTTCAAAGCAGGTGATGGTGTTTTCGTAGTTCAAAAGACTAAGAAAACTTATGGTACAATCATCGAGATTAAACAAAAGAAAGCAGTTGTTCAAATGAGAGGTCAACGATACAGAGTTCCTCTTTCAATGTTAGAAGAAGCAGATATTTAAGTGAGGTTAGGAGATATGGATTTATAATAAAGTAACGGCATAACCCCATAGGTCGTAGGGGATAATCCCAGACAGGAGAATAATGAAGTGGTCGCTCCCTTCCCTAGGTCTGGAAGAGATAAGAAAGACGAATGAAACATAAGAACCCTCGTCTTTCTTGCTATTTACTCGGTACTAAATGGTCTTCGGTTAATATCCTAAATCTATATCCTCTATCTAAACAAAACTCTCTAGCTGCATCCCACTTTGCCTCGTTAATTGCATAGGTTCTTGCCTCACGAAGATACTTACCATAATGTTTACCTTTCTTACTAGGTTTAACACATTGTTTCTTAGGTTTGACCTCTATTATCTCTTGAATCATTTTACCATCATATTGTTTATATTTAATCCAGAAGTCTGGGTAATATCGATGGACTTTATTGTCAATAGAACGATAAGGTATCACAATCTCTTCACTACTCCATTCTAGAATAGAATCATTCTTATCACAATATTTCATAAACCTTAGTTCCCACATGGAACGATAAGTAATTTTGGTAGGGTCACCTTTATACTTTTTATATTGCTTTGGTTTAAATCTTCCCTTGTAACTCATATAAATACCTTATACATAACTAAACATTCAAGAGTATTTATATGAATTTTTTCAAATCCTTAAAAGCAAAATTGCTTGGTTCTATCAAAGAGGACTTAAACTCTGCACTGGGTGGTCAGAGAGCATCATTTAATTCAAAAATAAGTGGTGCATTAGACGACTTAATTGCAATGAAAACAGGTATTAAATTATCTAATATTCCATCTAAAATATCAGAAGAAGCATTATTAATGGCAGAAGGAAGAGCAGCTGCAGAAAAAGCAATTGGTCAATCTAATGCACAGATAATGGCATCAGTTAAACCCAAGGACAGAGAAATACTAAGATTCCCAACAGATGATAATAGATTTGTTGATAATTGGATTATATTCAGAACTATTGAAAAACCACATAAAGGATTAGCTGCTGGAACTAAGACGAAAGGCGTAGGAGACTCTGCTGATTATGGATTATCTGTAGAAAAGGATGGTGACCGAGAATATAATGTAGCAGAAGAATGTACTATTATGCTGTATTTTCCAAACAATGTTAAAGATGTAATTAATGTCGATTATGAAGTAAAAGATATAGGACTCAGTGATATTGCATTAAATGACCCAAAATCAATGTTTGACTTAGGGGTTTTAAAGGGTGTCAAAGACGAAGCACTAGGAAAATTAAGAGAATCACTAGTATCATTCGAACAACTACAGAGTGGAGTAGTCACAGGTAACCCTAAATTTAATACCTTCCAAGGAGTAGGATTTAGAAATCATAGTTATTCATTTAGTTTAAACCCATATAATGTTACAGATGCAAATGAGATTACTAAAATAATACATTGGTTTAAGACTATGATGTTACCAATGTCAATGAGTGATAATAGAAGACAGATGTTAATGCCTGCAGAGTGGAGTATAGACTTCAAAGGCCCTATATTAGGACATATAGAACATCCTCAGAACTGTTTTTTAACTTCATGTGATGTTGACTACTCTGGTGGTAAAGATATGTCATTTATCGAATCATTTCCTCAAGGAGAAGAAGATAATGATGGTTTTTCTCGAAATGATTACACTGCTATGCAACATTATCCTAATGGAATCAATTTAAATCTCACTTTCCAAGAAATACTCAACATTGATAGAATTAGATATATTGATAGAGTAGCTGCAAATGCAAAAGGTAAAACACAAGATGTAGGGAAAGAATTAAAAGATTTTGAGACACAATTAAATAGTGATATTGAGGCCAAAAACAAACCAAGAGCAGAATCTACAGAATATAAAGACTGGGAAGATAACCCAAATATGGGCCATTCTAATCTAGCGAGTGCAGAAGATTTTATAACAAAATATAGTCTGGGTGGAACACATAAAGTTGAAAAAGAAAACATCTTTGGTGGAGGCTACAACATTACAAGATATAAAGTAGTACCTAAAGGAGAAGGAGAATAATGGCAGAAAAATACTTTAAACACTATCCAACTATTGACTTTGATGTCAAGAATGATGGTAATTTAATTGAAGCAAAGGATATCTTTCGTAATATTAGAGTGTCTACAGACACCGATGAGGCAATTACAGGGTATGAATATTATTATATTAATGACCAAGACAGACCAGATGTCCTTGCAACTAAACTCTATGGAGATGCAACCTTATATTGGTTATTCTGGATGGTGAATGATACTCTTGCAACCTACAACGATTGGCCCAAATCTCAATCGGTCTTAGAAAAATTTATTAAAAGAAAATACTCAGGCAAGGCATTAGTCAGTTCGGTTTCGACAGATATCACAAAGAACCCAGATACAGATGAAAATAATCAACCTATTCCACATACTTTCACCATGGGAGAGAAGGTAGTAGGTTCTACCAGTTCGGCATTTGGATTTGTCATCAATATAGACCCTACCAACAAACAATTAATTCTCAATGATGTCCAAGGTGTATTCCAAGATAATGAAACAGTCACAGGCTCCCAGTCGAACAAGAGTTTTACTCTCAGTTCGGTTCGGAATTTTGCAGATAGTCCACACCATTATATCAACTCAGATGGCAATAAGACTACCTCAGAGAGTACTACAAGTGTCTCTAATCACGACTATGAACAAGAACTCAATGATTCCAAGAGGTCTATAAGGTATATTAAAGTTGACTATGTACCCCAAATACTCAGAGAATTCAAGAGTATGATAAGAGAATAATCAGAGATGCCTATTACAGTCGGAAGAAATGCACCTAATTCGTATAGGATTCAGAGTATTACTATTAGTAACAATGAAGGTAATTCATATGAAGTAAGTAATATGATGGTGGAATTTAGTATTACTGAGAGTATCTATCAGATGTTTCTTACAGGTAGTATTACTCTAGCTGATACTGCAAACTTCTTTAATCGTATCGGATTCACTGGTCAAGAATATATTCGAATACATGTCGGTGGTATACAGGGAAACGAAGAAATAGTCCCAGCAGAGCAACAAATAGACCAAGTATTCCGAATATTTAATGTAGCAATACATGACAGAGACATAGAGAACCCTACCAATCAGATATATACGCTGGAATTCTGCTCTCCTTTATTATATTTAAGTCGTACTCAGAGAATATCTCAGATGTATAGAGGGAAGACTGGGGATATATTAAATAAAATATGTCAAGATAAACTATTATTTAAGAAGAATAAAAAGCAGGCTAAACTGCATACGCCAGGGGGGAAGGAACTCGGTAACTTCTTTAGTACCTTCCAGTCCGAGGGAGATGAAACCTCAGTCCTTGTTCCTAATTGGTCAGTGTATAAAACCTTAGAGTGGCTGAGAGACCACACCTCAGATGACACAGATGTTCCTTGGGGCGACTCTTATTACTTCTATCAGACAGCATTAAATGGCTTTAAGTTTCACAATGTCGAATCTATGATGAAGCTCGAGTACTTAGAGGGAGATGTAAAGTTTGCTCCGCGTATGGGTGATGGAGATGACTCCTTTAATTACGACTTTACCGAAGGACGCGGGAATGACATACTTGCATACACTAAGACTGACACTCATAATGTCTTAAAGAACCACTCTAGCGGTGTCTATGGGGGTTCTATAGAGGTATATAACCCTATCACTAAGACTTTAACGACTATTGACAGTCAATTTACTCAACAATTTCCTTTAAAAGAGGGTAAAAAGAAGGGAGAGTACAAGAAAAGCGCCCTCAGTGTGTCTCCTAACTTCCGATTAGGTGCAGAATCTATCAGAATACCACCAGATGGGGGTACTGGAAGCGTCTTAGATACCGCTTCAGTTGCATATAAGGGTGATAGCATCATAGAAAACTCAGGCGCTGCAGTTACCTTTGATTATAATACACCTTATTCCATGGGTCAAGGAGTATCTCAGAGTGGTAACAGTGCAATGTATGGGACTGAGAGTACTAAATTAAATAGAGAGAGGGTTGAGAAACTCTTTGAGAGTAATCGTGTGAACATCCAGATATCTGGTAGGACTAATATCTCATGTGGTATGGTGATTAATATAGATTTAAAACAAGCAACCCCTACTACCACAGTAAAGGATGAGATAACACATAATGGTAAGATGCTGGTAGAAGGTATTACTTGGAGAGGGACAGGAGATGCCTTAGAGACACAACTCTCATGCACCACAGATGGTTACCAAGTAGTAACTGAGACACATTTAGACCACGAACCAGATGCACAATATTAGCAGCCCTCTCAGCCACAGTGTTTTGGGACTCCTAGACTTTTTTTGGATGCCTTTTAGCAGCCCCTTTAATGTCGTAGGAAGTTTTTATTAGAAATAGTAAAAATATTTTTATTAGTATGGGACTCCTAGATTATATTCTGGGACTCCTACTAAATATATAATGGAATAAACATAGGAGAAATATATGTTAGAAAAAATAATGAATGCACATAAAGAAATGATGTATAAATTTATTGATTTAATGGAAATAGATACTTATGAATTGTCATGGATTTGTTTTATGAAAGGAGTAATAATTACTACCTTATTATTTTGGATATTTTAATGACGAATTGGATATATAATAAACTCGTACCACACGCTCTAAGATTTAGAGAGTGGTCGAAGAATAAACTCTGGGTACAGATACCTTTATTCATATTAATATTATGGATGTTAGGAATATTTAATCCTTATTGGTGTGTTTACCCAGTGTGTTGGATACAAGGAAGTTAGTATGATTAGAACCTTTTTAAATGCAAAGATACATGGATGTGTTTGTACAGATGTAGACTTAGACTATGAGGGTTCTATACTCATAGACGAAGACTGGATGGATGAGGTGGGACTCCTTATACATGAACAGGTAGATGTCTATAATAAAACCAATGGTAACCGACATACGACTTATGTCCTACCATTACCCAGAGGTTCAAATGAGGTCTCAGTCAATGGTGCTGGTGCTCATTTGACCGAAGTGGGAGACGAACTGATTATTTGTTCGTATATACAACTGGACGATAACATGGAAACTCTGCAACAGGGTAAATTAGTCCATGAACCGACAGTTAAAATAATAGACCCTAAAGATAAACTCTACAGGGAATTACTAGGATTAAATTAATGCCGAAATTTACAGGATTACAATCAAACTTCTTTACAGGAGTAGTCGAAGACCGAAACGACCCATTACAAGTTGGTCGAGTGCGTGTCCGAATTTATGGCTTACATACCGATGATAAGAGTCTCATTGGGACTCCAGACTTACCTTGGTGTGATGTCCTTATGCCGACCTCTACAGCATCCTTGTCTGGTCTGGGACTTTCTCCACATGGATTGGTCGAAGGTACGACTGTCATGGGAATGTTCCGAGATGAATCTGATATGCAAGACTTTGTGGTCATGGGTTCACTGTTTGGGTTACCGAGTGATAAATGGAAAATACCGAATGGTGATGGAGACGCTGCAATTGGTCGTAGTGCCGACCATGGGTTTAATGACCCGCGTAGAGACAGTTCTGGTAAACCAGCAACACTTATTCCACCAAGTCTAGGAGAAGACAGTGATTATGTAGACTCTATTGATGGTGCAAAGAATAGTGGGAGTGGTCGTAACTGGGAACTTACCAGAGGACTTGATGTCTTCCCTAGGATTCCTACTAGTTTAGACCAGAAGTTAGATGGTTCTGGTACTAAGATTAATAATCCAGATAAAGGTGTAAGATATCCAAAAGAGACTTATACGAAAGATTCTAGCACCGATGTTAATAAAATTGCAACCACTGGTGGACAAAATAATTATCCGAATAATATGATTGAAAGGTCTAAGGGTAATACAGTCAAAGAATTAACCAGAGATGATGATGTAGTAAATCCAGTATATCCTTTTAATCATGTCCTTGAATCCGAATCTGGACATGTTCTGGAAATGGATGACACACCAGCATCCGAAAGATTACATATGTATCATAGGTCTGGGACTCGTTTAGAAATATTACCAGATGGTTCTCAAACTATGAAAATAGTCAATGACTCTTATGAGATTACTTTAAAAGATAAAAAAATATTAATTGGTGGGAGTGCAGATATAGAACTTGCAAATGGTGATTATAATTTAATTACAAATAAAGGTACTACTAAAGATGGTGGTAATGTTTTTATTACTACCGATGGTGATACAAGTATTACAGCTAAAGGTGCAGTAAAAATAAAAGGTAAAGTTTCTATTAATGGTACTAAGTTTGATTAAATATGTCAGAAGAAAATAAAAAACCAGTTGCAGTCGATTGTCCAGAAGTATTAATTCCAAGTGCAGATGACCTAGAAAAAATAATAATCTTTATTGGGAATACTTATGGGTGGGAATATATTAAACCCATCGAAGAAATATTAGGTGCATTCCCTTTATCTCATACTTGGCCAGATGATTTAGATTGGCCTGAACTAGAATGGGAAGGTAAAATACAAGCAATCATTGAGGAATTTAAATTATATCCGATTGTTAAAATTGCAGAGTTCTTAGGAGTTGCATTAACAGTTGTTGTTCCACCATTTGGTATAGAAGTAGATTGTAAAAGATTATTTGAAGACCCTAGTTATAAAGCAGAATTACTTGATGAACTAGAAAAGAGTTTAGGTCTAGATGTTATTGAAGGACTCATGGAAGACTTTAGTGCAGAGAGTTGGAATGGTGATTTTGGTATTGATATTCCAAAGATTAAACTTGCAAAAGCATGGAAGGAAATGATTGAGGAACTCAAGAAAATCTTTATGACTGGTGGAATGAGTGCAATGGCAAAGTTACTAGATAAAGAACCTCTTGAAACTATTATAGAATCTTTACCAGACCCTATAGGATTCTTCTTAGAATTAATTGCATCCTTTCCTAAAGGTGGATATGAGTTTGATGCAGATGCATTATTTAAGAAGTTAAGAGAACAAGCAGAGAAAGAAGGATTAGAATTAAAAGAATTATTATTACAAACTGAGATACCTTTTGTAGCAGATATTCCAGCAGAAATGTTGGGACTAGAAGATGTCTTACCAGAAACCCTAGGTGATTTAATTGATTTAGGTAAAACAGGAGAACATAAAAAGATAGACTTTCCTAGATGGGATGAACAAAGATTGTTTGAGAGATTTAAAACTTTTATAAAAGACTTACCTCAAATATTACTTGAAGCCTGTCTTGCAAAACTTACAGAACTTATTCAATACTTTATACCACCAGAGATACCGATACCATTTACTCTATGTACATTCTTATCATTACTTGGTTTTCCAAAACAAATAGATGTTGTAGAACTAACTCTTGAAGGTGCATAAATACTATTATGAGTTTACAAAATCAAAATAAAATAACTGCAAGAAGATGGTATACAGATATTGATTTAAATCTAACACCACATCCTTCTTCTAAAGACTTGACTCTCAAGTACGATAAGGATGCAGTTAAAAGGTCACTAAGAAATATTATGTTAACCAATAATTATGAACGACCTTTTAGACCTAATTTTGGTGCAAACTTAAGAAGTCTTTTATTTGAACTTGCAGATGATATAACTAAGTTTGAAATAAGAAAACAAATAACAGAAGCAATAGAAGCTTATGAACCTAGAGTTCAAATAGAAACAATATATTTAAATGAAGACAAATCAAATAATATGTTTATAAATTTACATTATGGAATTAGGGGTGTACAAGAACCTCAAGAAGTTGAAGTAATATTACAGAGAGTACGATAATGGCCACAGTAAAAAGTTCCCAAGTCAATATCACCGATTTAGATTTCGATGATATTGCAAAAAATTTAAAAAACTATTTAAAGGGTCAATCGACTCTTAAAGACTATGACTTTGAAGGAAGTAATATTAGTATATTAATTGACCTTCTTGCATATAGTTCTCATGTCTCAGCTTTTAATGCAAACATGGTTGCATCTGAGTTGTTCTTGGATACTGCACAAATAAGAAAGAATGTAGTATCTCGTGCAAAGGAAATTGGTTATACTCCTACTAGTGCAACTGCTTCGTCAGCAACAATAGATTTACAGGTTAACAATCCTTTGATTGGTGGTAATACACCAACATCATTAACTCTTAATAGAGGACATAAATTTAAAACAGTATTTGATGGATTTAGTTATCCTTATGTACTATTAGAATCAAAAACAATTACTCCAGTAAACAGTGTATTTAAATTTGAGAACCTTCCAATTTCTCAAGGTACAATGAATTCTGATATCTTTGCATACAATGGTCAAATACAAAATCAAAGATTTCCACTTACAGAAGACCTAGTAGATACTTCTAGTATCACAGTTACAATACAATCAACAAGTGGTTCATCTTCTGCATGGTCAAGGTCAACAGATATAAGTGCAGTAAATTCAAACAGTACAGTATGGTATGTACAAGAAAACGACCAAGGATTATTTGAAGTCTACTTTGGTGATGGTGTTGTCAGTGCAGAACCTTTAGATGGAGATACAATTACAATCTCGTATCTTGTTACCAATGAAGTTCATACAGATGGTGCATCTTCATTTACTATGACTGATTCAGTTGGTGGTAATAATGATGTTACATTAATAACCAAAATAAATTCTTCTGGTGGTAAAGGAAAAGAATCAGTTGACTCAATTAAGTTTGCAGCTTCTAAATTCTATACTTCACAAAATAGATTAGTTACAGTAGACGATTATAAATCAAAACTACAAACTTTATATCCAGGCGCAGATTCTATTTCAGTCTGGGGTGGTGAAGATAACAATCCACCACAATATGGAAAAATATTCATTGCAATTAAACCTTCACAGAATGTAAATAAATTAACAAGTTCTGAGAAAGTTTTACTTAGAGACAAATTAAAAAGACTAAATATGTTAACAGTCAGACCAGAATTGATTGATGCAGATGTCATAGACATTTTAGTGAATACTACATTTAAGTACAATCCTAGAGCAACAACAAAGACTGTATCTGAACTAGAAACACTTGTAAGGGCTGCAATCGTTACACACGACAGTACTTATCTAAGTGGGTTTGATGGTATCTTTAGGCACTCAGTTCTAGCAAAAGACATAGACAGTGCAGAATCCTCGATTCTTTCGAATATCACAACTGTCAAACTTCGTAAAACAATAACTCCGACTTTCGGTCAGAGTAAAGGATACACTATCGACTTTGGTAGTGGTAATGCCTTTTACAATCCTCATAGTGGACACAACAAAGCTGGTGGTGGTATATTAGATACTACAGGATTCCTTGTATCTGGATTTACAGATACCTTCTACTATGATGACGATGGAAATGGAAATCTTAGAAGATATTCATTCAGTGGTGCAGAAAGAATTTATGCAGACAACCAAGCAGGAACAGTAAATTATTCCACTGGAAAAATTACAACAACAGGTATTAATATTACAGGGACATCTAATACCAACGAAACAATTCACTTTACAGTGAAACCGAATTCAAATGACAGTGTTGCATTTAGAAGTAATCTTCTAGATATCAATACTGCATTGATAAGTGTGACTGGTGCAACAGACACCATCGCATCTGGTGATACGAGTGCTGGGGTGGGATATACATCCTCGTCTAGTTACTCCTAAACTATGATTCATGTGTATGCATGAAGTAGAATTCCCACATGGTGTGGGTTTTAACAATGCTTAATTAGAGAGGAAACTAAAATGGCAGATAAAAAAGTAACGGCCTTATCGGATTTAGGTACAGGCATCGCAGGTGAAGACTTGCTTCATGTTATTGACGACCCAGCTGGAACTCCAGTAAACAAAAAGGTTTCAGTCAGTAATGTTTTAAATAACCTTCCAGACTACCTAGGATTTGCACAATCAGCAGAAGCTGTATCATTCAGTTCAAACGCTGCAACTGCAACAGTAGGTAAGTTTGCACACTATTGTACTTCAAGTTCAAGTGGAACAGATATCCTAACTTTAGGAAATGGTTCAACTGGACAAGTCAAGTATATTGTATTAGTATCCGATGGTGGTGCTAACGCAAGAGTGACTCCATCTGGTACTTTTACTGGTGGTTCATATGTGCAACTTGATTCAGCTGGTGACAGTGTACAAATGTTGTATACTGGTTCAACATATGGTTGGGTTGTTTTAGGTGGTAATTCTTACACTATTGCATAAGGATAATTAATAATGCCAATTCTCAATGATAGAATAACCGACCAAATTCATGAGCTCTTACCAGAGTACATGAATGAAGAAGGCCAAGGTTTTAAGCAGTTTATAACTGCATACTTTGATTTCTTAGAGAAAGGTATTCTTATCTTTGAACAAGGCACAGACCTTGAGAAAATAGGATTAGAAGATGGAGAAGGGTCAGTCTTACAAGAGACTGAAACCTTCTCTCCATCACCTTTAGATAAAGCAAAATTATTATTCGAACAAAATGCTGTAGGTCAAACACAAACAGGGTCTTGGGAGATAGGTGAGTATGTTGTTGGTTCTACATCTGGTGCAACTGCAAGGATTGATGTTCTTGCAACAGAAGATAATAAACTTTATGTAGAGACATTTACCGAATCACAATTCTTACCAGCAGAAACAATCATAGGTCAAAATAGTGGATACACTGCAAAGGTAAATAAATTTGAAGGTGGTGCATTATTCGCTGCAAATAATTTATTAGACTATGCAGATGTTGATAAAACTACAGGAGACTTTTTGGAATACTTCCGAAGAGACTTCATGCCCTCAATCGATTCAAAAATAATTGCAGATAAAAGATTACTTGCAAAGCACATTAATAATATCTACCTAACAAAAGGTAGTATGGCATCATATGATTTCTTATTCAGAGTATTATATAACGAAGATATAGAAGTTAGTTATCCTAGAGATAACATGATAAAACCATCTGATTCTAAATGGACAGAATCAACAGTATTGAATTTACATTCAACAAAAAATTTACTTGAATACTCACAGGGTAAAATAGTAAAACGAAATACCGAACAAGACATAATCACTGAAATACAAGCAGACACAATTACAAGAGCAACGAGTGGGGAAGGAGACAATGTTTACCAAGTAGTAATCATGGAGCCCTATACTGGAAGTTTATTAATCGGTGATACAATAGAATTACAATCAAGAACAAATCCACTTAAATTTCACAATGCAACAGTTAGAGGTATTGTTTCCGACATGGACGAAACAAGTGGTTCAGTTCTTATCAAAATGGAATCTGGAACAGGATTTGTTTCATCTGAGTCAGATGATTCCGAAGGATTCCAATTAGAAACTGCAACTGATAGTTTGGTTGCTGGAACAAACAATCTTATTCTTCTAGAAACAGCAACACAAACAGACAATAGTATAAACGAAGTCCATGGTAAAACACCTATCATAGTCAGAGAAACAGTTAATACTGTAAATACAGAAGCTGTAATTGGTGGTTCAATGAAATCAGAAGAAGCATCTACTGGTTCATTATATACACAATCAGAAAATGTTGTTGTTAATTTACCACAATCAGAATTAGGTGTAGGACAAGCTGCAAAAGCATTAGTAGGTAATGTAGAAGATAGTAAAATAGAAAAGGTTATAATTGACCCAGCAGTTAGAGGAACAGGTTATAACGATGGAGACATAGTTGTCTTCGATAATACAGGAAGTGGTGGAACACTTGCACAGGGTGAGGTTACATCTATTTCTGGAGATATACTTTTAGAGTCTGGAACAACATTTGGTTCATTTGAATTTACTGCAACAAGTGGACAAACAACATTCTCTGGACGAGATAAACATAATAGTTTATTAGTTTATGACCCAGACAAAGTTTTAGTCAGAGTTAAAAGGTCAGATGCATCACAGACAATTGCATCTCAAGGTGGTGGTGTTTCTTTTTCAGTATTTGAAGAAGTAAGAGGAAGTGCAAATGTAGGTCTTAATGGACAATCAATTGTCTTTACAGGAACTTATGCACAAAATGGACATGCAAATTATGTTGGTCAAGCAGGAACAGTTATAGAAGTATTTGCAGAACCAGAAGAAACTACTTTAATTTTAGAAGATGGATTACAATCAACTGGAGAAAACAAACTATTATTTGACCAGTCTGGTGCAAATCCAACAGGTGCAATTGCAAGAGTCAGAATTACAACAAGTGGAATTGGATATACTTCACTTCCAAAAGCATATGTTGGTGGAGAGGTTTTCTATAGTGAAACCACAACTCCTAATTTTACAATAGGAGAAACAATTACATCTGGAACAACGACAGGTATTTTAGTAGACCATGACAAAGGTGCAAGAAAACTTGTTATTGGTAAATTACAAACTACCACTGATACAACTACTTTTACAGTAGGAAGCACTTTAACAGGTTCAGCTTCTGGTGCAACAGCAACCTCAATACAAAATAGTTTTACTACAGGAGTGGGTGCAAGACTTTTACCATATGGTGATTCAATTGGTTCAATAGGAAAACTAAGAGTAATAGAATCTGGAAATCATTTTAATAAATCACAGGGTATTCCAAATTATGCTCATCATTTTATAATAGGTAGAATGAGTGCAAACCCAGTTGCTGGTGCATCTGTTACTGGTAGTATTAGTAATGCAACTGCAACAATACAATCATTTAATGGTGATACTGGAGTTATTTCATTAGAAGACATTACAGGATTCTTTAAACTAGGAGAAGATGTTACAGTATCCGATGGAAAAACATTTACTATATTAGAAGGAAACCCAGCAACAGTTAGTGCAAAAAATAGTCCTATATCTAAAGTAGATGGAAACTATACAAGTGATGTAGGTTTCCCAAGTGTAACTGCACAAAGAATTCAAGACTCATTATTCTACCAAGATTTTTCATATGTAATTAAAGTTGGTCAAAGTATTAACAAGTATCGTTCAGTAGTACAACAATTACTAAACCCAGCTGGTACAATATTCTTTGGTGAAGTTGCAATCAGTAATAAGATAGATGGTAGTGCAGAAACATATCGTTCTGGTTCTAATACCGAAGGATTTGATGGTGATAGAATTACAAGGTCATTTATACCAACACTTTACATTGGTTCTAAGATTGACCCAGCAAAAATTATTTTAGAAGAAGGAACAGTTGCATCTGGAGAAGAAGATGTATTCTATGCAGAAGAACAAAATATAATATTAGAAAGTGGTGATGGTGTTGCAGTAACAGAAAGATTCCTTGCAGATGATAGACTGACATTAACAGTTAGTACAACAGGTATGTCACCAGCTGGTTCAACCACATTTACAGTTGGTGAAACAGTATCACAAAATGTTTTTAAAACTGCAAGTGGAGATGTTGCAACAATTACAGGTAGAGTTCTATCAAGTAATTCTACCACATTAGTTGTTGACCAAATCAGACCAGATAATACTGCAATAAAACAACTCATATCAGAAGGTGGTAGGGGTGGTATCTATGGACTCTTTATGGAGACTGGGGGTGCTTGGAAAACAGCACAGTCAAATACAGATATTACATTTGTGCATGGTATTGTCGGTGCATCATCTGGTGCAAAAGCAATTGTTAATGGAGTTGTAGATGCAAGTGTTAAAACAGACCAAGGTTCTGGACAAGCATTTATTGTTGGAGAAGATATTACAGAATCCGATGTAGGATTATACGATAGAATTATTCGTGCAAATGTAACAGCACATGGTCATGAAGTTGTAAAAGAAGTAGACATACTACCACACTATGCACATACTAGATTATATTATACCACATTAAACAATGCAATTACAATAGGTCAAACAGTTAAAGGTGCATCATCTGGTAAGTTAGGTCGTGTCATGGAACACGATACAGTCAATAAGTTTATTATTGTCTGGGAAGGTTCAGATTCACTCGGTGCAAATTTAGGAAGTTTTACAACTGAAGCAATCACAAATGAATCTGGTGGAACAACACACTTTACTGCAACAACAGTACAAGAACATCATGTCAATGAAGGAATAGTAAAAGTTGACATAGGACATAACTCACCAGTATCAGTTCCAAGTAGACCATCATTATCAGTTGACCCTAAAAGAAATATTGCAGTTGAATTCTATGAAGGTGCAAACAGACAACAAAGAAAGAACATTACAATACTACAAACCTTTGCAAGTGCAAATACTAAATCTGGTAGAACCTTAACGATTGTACCAGATAGTAAAGAAGATGCAAATCAACATGGTCTAAGAGGTAGTGCAAATGCAACTACGATTGCACTTGTTGGTGGACTTGAATGGGGTGAAACAATTAAGAGTGCAACCAGTGGTTCTATAATTAATAACATAGAAGCGTCTGCAAAAAGAACTAATACTATAACTTCTTTTGATGGTTCTAATACAATAGTTAAACAATCAGATAGAAATAATGTTGGTGGATTATTTGCAAATGCAATGATTCCATCCGATGCAAAAAGAATTAACTCAGTTGCAAATGTCGATGAAGAATTTATTATTACAGAAGATGGTTCATATCTAATAGAAGAGATTGACCATGGTTTCTTAATGGCAGAACCAGAACCAGAAAAATATAATTCATATACTACTACAGATGGTTATTATTATGTTGGTGATTTATGGTCAGTAGACCCAACCGAAGAATTAACTTTAGAAGATGGTAGTAGACTTGCATTAGAAGATGCAACAGATTTAGAAAAACATGAAAGATTTGTGACTGAAAGGTCATATAACTTGGGTTCATACTTCATGAAAACAGAAGAACAAGATACACTTGTCCTCGAAGATGATAGTAGACTGATTCAAGAAAACGCAATATCATTTGGTGAACCAGTCGAAAGACTTGGCCCAACACTAGGTGACCTTGCAAAAATAGGGTTCTCTCAAACCCTTATAAAAGAAGAGAACATAATACAAGAAGGTGGAGATGATATACTCATGGAAAATGAGGGTGGTAAACTACTTATAGAAGCTCCATACGAAGGTGTTAAAATTAGTGATATAAGTACTTTATATCCAAAAGAAAGTGTTTCTGATTTACAGGAACATGTAGGTAGAAGTATGATATTAAGTCATCCAGCAAGTATACATATAGACAATGGAACTGCATTAGGTATGTAAAGTTTTAAACTTCTGTTTAAACTGATGACTAAATACATATAAATACTTACTAGTATTAATTTTTTAACTTAGAGGAAAGGATAAAATGGCAGCGATAATTACCGAAAAATTTCGTCTCCACAATGCAAAGGAATTCAAACAAAGTGCAACCGAATCTGGTAATGCAATGTATATGTTTATTGGAAGACCTTTATCGTGGACAGATGATAACAACCCGCCTACTCCAGTAGACTCTCTAAATGATGAGTATGATGCATATGCAAATATGGTTGCTTTGAAGAAAGTTTCATCTACAGATGTAAGTCATGCCATTATCCGAAGAGACTGGACATCAGGCACAAAATATGACGAGTATCGTCATAATTATACTTCAAGCAACACTGCAACTAGTGGTGCAACCACACTATGGGCATCAACATTTTATGTTGTTACTAGTGATTACAATGTATATAAAGTAATCTCAAACAATGGTGGTGCAAACTCAACAGTAATGCCTACAGGTACTTCAACATCAATAATTACAACAGCAGATGGATACAAATGGAAATTTATGTATTCTATTTCTGCTTCAGATGTTATTAAATTTGTAACATCAGATTTTGTTCCAGTAAAAACTATCGGTGCAAAGGCAGCGGTTGATGGAGATGTTGGTGGACTAGGAAGTGCAGCTTCAGATGATAACTCTGCACAATGGGATGTAGAGAATGGTGCAACAGATGGTACTATAGAACATGCAAGAGTCACAACAGGTGGTTCTTCTTATGGTTCAGATGGAGACTACAATGTTGCAATCAGTGGAGATGGTGCAAGTGGACAACTTCAAGTAACAGTATCGTCTAATGCAATTACAGCAGTAACAGTAAATGCAGTGGGTAGTGGATACTCAGTTGCAAGTATAGATAATACTTTACTTCAAACTGCAACAAGTTCTTCTGGAACTGGTGCAGTATTTGACATAATTATAAGTCCTAAGAATGGACATGGTGCAGACCCAGTAGAAGAACTAGGTGGAAACTATGTTATTGCAAACTCAAGATTAGAGTACGCAGAAGGTTCTGGTGACTTCCCAACAGATAACGATTTCAGACAAATAGGATTGATAGTAAATCCAACAGATGCTGGTGGTAATACATTATCAACTGCAACCACATTAAGTGCATTAAATAGAATAACATTAAATGTTGGTGCAACAATGCCAGTAGTTGATGACACTATTGCAAATGCAGCTTCAGTTGTGGCTGGAACAGCAACAGGAAAAGTTGTATCAATTGACTCAACTAACAGATATGTTTATTATCTACCAAGTGTAGATGCAGTTGGAAACTTTGCTAGTTTTTCAGCAGGTGAAACACTTCATGTAGGTTCTACATCTAAGGGAGTAATTTCAAGTGGTGGTGTAAGTGGTGCATATCCAGAAGTTGCAAGAAACTCTGGGGATATTGTCTATTTAGAAAATCGTGGTGCAGTAGCAAGGGCAGCTGACCAGATTGAGGATATTAAACTAATAATTGAAATGTAGGATAACTAACAGTGGCTCAAAAAACAGACCTTAATGTTAGTCCTTATTATGATGATTATGCAGATTCGAAGAATTTTCATCGAATTTTGTTTAAACCATCAGCAGCCATACAGGCTAGGGAACTAACACAATTACAATCAATACTTCAAAATCAGATTGAAAGATTTGGTTCACACATGTTTAAAGAGGGTGCAATCATCCTTGGTGCAAGAACTAACTATGACAATCAATACTTTGGAGTAAAGATTGAGGATACAAATCCAAATGGAAGTGGTATTTCAGCTGCTGAATCTTTTCGTGTAGATGCAGTAGGTAAATTTTACAAAGGTGCAACCAGTGGAGTTGTAGGTAAAGTTTTAAATACGAGTCAGAAAACTACAGACGACCCATTAACACTTCATGTTAAATATCAAGCAACAGGTAACTCTGGTTCTACATTTTATACAGAATTTGAAGATGGTGAAGTATTAGACGAAGTAACACAAAATAATGATGGTCTTGGTGGATATACTTCTGCAGCTTCAAATAATCAATTTAAAGTTTTTTCAATAGCAGGCTCTATAAAGGTAGGGTCTAACGCAGGTTCGTCTGCAAGTATATCCGAAGGTATTATATACACCAGAGGTATGTTTGTCAAGGTGCCAGCTCAAACAATTATTTTAGAAAAATATTCTAATACTCCATCCTACAAGGTTGGTGTAGATATTGCAGAAACACTTACAACATATACAGAAGATACAAGTTTACTAGATAATGCACAGGGGTCATCAAACGAAAACGCTCCAGGCGCAGACAGACTTACATTTACATTATCTCTTGCAAAGAAATCTTTAACTGCAACCGACTCAACAGACTTTATTGAATTAATGAGATTGGCTGCTGGTGAAGTAGTTAGAAAACAAGAGATTACAGAATACAACAGAATACAAGAAACACTTGCACGAAGAACATTTGATGAGTCTGGTGATTATACACTACAACCTTTCACTCTTGCATTTAGAGAACATTTAAATAACTTATCAAATAATGGTGTTTACACTTCATCATCAACTCCAGCTGGAGATGACTCTAAATTTATTGCAGTAGTATCTGCTGGTAAATCTTATGTAAGAGGATTTGAAGTAGACAAACAAACACCTTCATTTTTAACATTTGAAAAAGCAAGAACAACTGCATCAAAAGATAATGTTGCATCTGCATTTAGAATAGGTAACTTCTTAAAGATTAATAATGTATATGGTTTACCAGACATAGGTGGTAATGGTGACCTAGAAGCATTTTCAACAGTTACACTTATGGATACTGCAAAAGGTTCAGTTGCAGATGATGATGGTGGTGGAAACAAAATAGGTTTTGCAAGAGTAAGAGCATTCGAAGAATTTGATTCATCAATTGATGCATTGCATTTATTTGATGTGCAAATGTTTACTAAATTAACAACAGCCTCAGTGTCCTTATCAAAAGGAATGAAAGTAAAAGGAACTGTATCTGGTGCAACAGGTGTTGTTGCAGAAGCAGTTTCAAGTGGAACAACAGTTTTACTACATAGTGTCGTAGGAACATTTAATACAAGTGATACATTAAGAAAACACCAAAACTCATCTGGTGGTGTAGCAATTAGTGCAATAAGAACATATGATATAGGAAGAATAAGAAGAGTACATCAAGATAGAGGAACAGGTGTGTTCCAAGAATTTGCTGGAGATGTTGTATTAGAAGATAACAAAACATTAACAGGAAGTGGAACAGTCACAGTAGATGGTGATTCAGGCAATGATACTATAACAGGTATTTCATCTGTATTTACTAATGAACTTGTTGAAGGTGATAAATTACTACTTTCTAATAACGCAACTACAACTGTAGTGTCAGTTACAGATAATGATACAGTAGTTGTATCAGATATTTCTGGAACAACCTCAGATATTATTAGTGGTGCAATTGTAAGACAAAGAGCAAAATTTTATAAACCAGACCAAACAGTTGCAATATCTGGATTACCTAACTCTGGTATTAAAGATATTTCAATCGAAACAGAAATAGTACGAAGAGAGGTTCTTGTACAATCAAGTGCAACAGGAATATGTACAGTAACATCATCCGATGGTACATTCGTTGCATTTAGTGAAGATGATTATCATGCAGCTAGAAGTGATACTGGTGCTAAGATAGCATTGGCTTCTAGTGATGTAGCAATTACTAATGGTTCAAATACTGGTTCAGTAGATATAACTGTAGGTGTCAATAATACACAATGTAAGGTTATTGTAACAGTACAAAGAGGTTCAGTATCAGAATCAACTAAAACATTAGTCAAAGGTGCAGTATTAAATGTTGATACTCCAAACTCAACTGCAAGTTATGGAACATCATATCAACACCAAGATATTACATTAGGTGTTGCAGATGTATTCAAAGTAAGAGGAATATTCGAAGGTGGTAACGCAGTATCGTCTGGTGGTGCAGCTGCATCAACAGCACCAGTTCCACCATCATTTACATATACAGCAGATGCTGGAAGTAATGCATTATCTACAGGTGGTTTAGAAGTTATAGGTAGTGTTTCAAATGCAAGAGGTATTCTAATTGAGAATGACTCTAATACATGTTTCTTTTATTACAAACAAGGTTCTGGTAAATTCCAAAATGGTGAAGGTATAACTTTTACAGATGGTGTTGAAAAATCTGGAATAATTAGTAACCTATCAAATGGTTCAAAAGAAATTACAGACAACTTTATATTTGACGATGGTCAAAGAGATAGTTTTTACGATATATCTAAAATAACAAGAAAAACATCTGCACCAACACCAACAAATCCATTAATGATTATTGTTGACTTCTTTACTCATTCTGGTGGTGGTAATGTATTTACTGGTAACTCATATGGTACTCTTGCATTTGACGAAGTACCAAGTTATGTTGCAGATAGATTTGACCCAAGTGCATCCTTTGATGCAGATGGTGAGTTCCATCTTGCAGACTCAATCGACTATAGACCAGTTGCAGCTAGACTACTAGGTACACAACCATCAGCTGATATAAGTGAATCAAATGATATTTCTGGAATTAGTTCTTTACCAATGGCATATAGTTCAGCTGCATTTGAAGGAAATGGTTCTTTTACTCCAGACCTTGCAAAAATTGGTTCAAACATTACAGTAGACTATGACCATTATCTTGCAAGACTTGATAGATTGTTCTTGACAGCATTAGGTGAGTTTGTTGTAGTAAGTGGTGAACCTTCCGATGTACCTAAGAAAGGTGCAAAGGTTGATAATGCAATTGAAGTTGCAGAAATATTCATACCAGCATTTACTCCAGATGTAGGAGATATAGAAACACAATTAGTACAACATAGACGATATACCATGAGAGATATTGATGGTATGCAAAGAAGACTTACTCAATTAGAAACAGCAGTATCTCTTTCTATGTTAGAAGAAAAAACAGAAACATTACAAGTTTTAGATGACGAAGGATTTGATAAATTCAAATCTGGTTTTGTTGTCGACCCATTTAAAGGTCATGGAGTTGGAGATGTATTCCATCCAGACTATGGTATATCAGTAGACCAAAGAGAAGGTATTGCAAGACCAACACATAGAACAAATTATTTTGATATGCAATTTAATAGTGGTATATCATCTAATATTACAAAAAGTGGTGATATATTAACATTACCATTTACAGAAGAAGCACATATTACTTCTAACAAAGCATCACAACAAGTTAATGTTAACCCATATGATGTTGCAAACTTTGTAGGAAGAATGGAACTAAGTCCAGATAAAGACATTTGGCATGATATGGAACAACTACCAAGTATTACTTCTTCTCAAGAAGGAAACTTTGATGCAGTATTAGCTGGTGTTAGAGTTGGTACAGTGTGGAATGACTGGCAACAAACATGGGCAGGTGTTCCATCAATTACTGCAAGAGTAGGAAACTTCCTTGAAAATAATAATCTAGGTGACGAACCAGAAGAGTTTGAATTACTTAGAGGTAGAAGATTTAGAAGAAGAAGACAAAGAAGATTTAGAGGTAGAGGAAGACAAGCAATTACAACTACAACTACAAGAACAATTCCAACTAGAGAAGGAAGAAGTGGTATTGTAACTAATGTTGTAGAAGATATTACAACAACAAGAAATGATAGAGTTGTCGGTGTATCTGCAATTAACTTTATGAGAACCATTGACATTACAATGTCTGGTGAATTATTAAAACCAAACACTGCATTAAATGTATTCTTTGATAACATACAAGTTAATGCACATTGTACTCCATCATCTGCAACTTATGGTGTAAGTGGTGGAACTTCAAAAGGAACACAATTAAAAACAGATAACCAAGGTAAACTAAGTGCAGTCTTTACTGTACCAAATGATGATACCTTAAGATTTGAAACAGGTGTTAGGACATTAAAAGTTACTGATACTGCAACAGTAGATAGTGCATTATCAACTACATCTGCATTTACAAACTTCATGGCAAATGGTGCATTGACTTCTACACAAACAGAAGTTATTTCGACAAGGAATGGTAGAGTAGTACAAGAAGATGTAAATGAATCAAGAGCAAATCAAATTGTTACACAGAGTTTAACAACTAGATGGGTTGACCCACTTGCACAATCATTCTTAATAGAAAAAGAAGAAGGTGTATTTATAAACTCAATCGAAGTATTCTTTAGTGCAAAAGATGGTGGTGGATTACCAGTAACATGTTCTATTAGACAAATGTTAAATGGTTCACCAACTCAGAAAGTATTACCTTTTGCAGAAAAAACTTTATATCCAAATGAGATAACTACAAGTGCAAATGCTCAAGTAGCAACTAAGTTTACTTTCCCATCACCAGTTTATCTAAACCCACAAACAGAATATTGTTTTGTACTTGAATCAAATTCAAATGCATACTTAACTTGGGTAGGTCAAATGGGTGATTTCGATGTTCATACAAAAGAACCAATCGATAGACAACCATATGCTGGTGTATTATTCAAATCACAAAACAGTTCAACTTGGACTCCAGAACAATTACAAGACTTGAAATTTAATATCAATAGATGTAAGTTTAGTTC
>Ga0209036_1000193_pt1 | contig 24981 bp, 14 predicted proteins | sample MarorgKNORR_S2LV_3_FD_188222 | JGI IMG/M metagenome (GOLD analysis project Ga0209036, IMG submission 188222) | Marine microbial communities from the Southern Atlantic Ocean, analyzing organic carbon cycling - DCM_A/KNORR_S2/LV (SPAdes) (version 2) | ecosystem: Environmental > Aquatic > Marine >... | reverse complement strand
GGAATAGTTTGTTTTTTTGAATAAGGAATCGTTTGATCAGTGTAAACTTGCCTGAACATGGCATCAGGAATATCCTTTCTGTATAGACAGTTTTCAATAAGTAAGTTCTCAGCCAGTTTCATCATTGCGTCAAAAGTTTCATCTTGAGTTGGTTTTTCACCTTCTCCCTTCCAATAATCCAATACTTTTTGATAGCCTGGGTTTAATTTAACAGAAAAAGGACTATCAATATCTCCAACTTTTTTTATCGTCCACCAAGCCCATCCAATGTCATTTTTTTCTAAAAGAGAAATAAAATTGGTATACCAAGTATTTGAATTTTCACCCGATTCTCCCATCCAAAGAGGAACATTATGAGTATCTCTCATTGGTAAAACCCAGTCAAGATCATCATCATTTACGGTACTCCAATACTTATGAAAACTATAAACCATATTGTCATCCCAAGGTGGGGTGAGTCCAGTATAGTTATTAGCGTAGTCATTACCCTCTATAAAAATGATATGCTTTTTATCAACTTCTCTAATTGCAGCAGTTATTTGTTCAAAAAGCTGTCTGATCAAAGTACCTCCAGGTAAATTCCAATTGGTTTCATTAATTAAGTCATACCCTCCAATCCATTCATTGTCTTTGTACCTTTCAGCAATTTTTCTCCATAGTGCTACTGTTTTTTTTTGATTTTCTTCACTTTCCCAAAGTGACGGTTTATTACTGTCATAATCAGAGATATCGGCATTATATCCTTGGCCACCAGGCGCAGCATGTAAATCCAAAATAACATACATGTTGTGTGGCTTCGCCCACTCTAGCACATTGTCAATAATTGTGAAACCTTCTTCAATCCAAGTGTTTTCACCAACAACAGGCTCCTTTTCAATCGGAAGAGTCATCAAATTATAATGCATAGGAAGTCTAATACTATTAAATCCCCAGGCTGCTAATGAATCAACATCTCTCTTGGTAAAATGATTTTTTCTCCACTCTTTAAAAAATGTTTCTGTTTTTTCCTCACCCATCAATTCGATAAGCTTGTTTTTAATAACATGCTGTGGACCAGCGATTCCAGCAGATTGGTTCATATAACCTTCCATAACAAGCCATCCTCCAGGACCCATTCCTCTCAATAAAACTTCATTACCAAACTTATCTACTATCTTTTTACCATTAGTTTTTAATCCTTGAGACCAAGTAAACGAAGTAAAAATAATTATAAGAAATATAGTTAGATAGTTTGATCGATTCATTTCAATCAATTAGCTCAAATGTTTCCGATAGGTTAGCATTTGAATCTGTACCAATAAACAAATCAAATTCGCCATTTTCGGATTCCCACACATTATTACCAGAATAAAATCTAAGCATGGATTCAGAAATCTCAAATTTTAAGTTTTTAGTTTCACCCGGTTGTAATTCAACAATTTGGAATCCTTTTAATTCACGAACTGGTCTAGTAATACTTGCATTTTTATCATTAATATACAATTGAACAACTTCCTTTCCCTTATAATTACCTGTGTTTTTAATATCAACTGTTAGACTAATAGTTTGGTCTTTGTTCATAGACTTTCTGTCGATTTTAAGGTTTGAATAATCGAATTTTGTATAACTCAGCCCATATCCAAAAGGATAAAGTGGTGTGTTTAATTCATCATTGTAATGTGACCAGAAAACTTGACCGGAGGGTCCAGGTCTTCCGGTATTTTTATAATTATAATAAATTGGGATTTGACCTACACTTCTAGGAAAACTCATTGGTAATTTTCCACTGGGATTATAATCTCCGTAAAGAACTTGAGCTATCGCATTGCCAGTCTGAGTTCCGAGCTGCCATGCTTCTACAATAGATGGAATATTTTTATCTGCCCAATTTATATTAAGAGGTCTACCATTCATTAATACAAGTACAATATTCCTATTTATTTTGTAAATCTGTTCTAGAAGGTCCTGTTGAACACCTGGGAGGTCTATATTGGCTCTACTTCTTCCTTCACCAGACTGAAAACCATCTTCGCCTAAAACCATAACAACAACATCTGCATTTTTTGCAGCAATTTTTGCAGAAGCAAAACCAGATTTGTCATCCTCATTAATTATAACTTTTTCATGAAACTTTACCACACCGCCCTCATTTAAATTAACATCTGCTCCCTTTTCATAAATTATTTTATTTTTTGAATATGCATTCATTCCTTCTAAAACAGTCACAGCTGTATTATTATCGGAGTTTGTCCTCCAATTTCCAAGAGGACTATTATTATCGTTGGCCAAAGCACCTATAAGGGCTACAGTTAGATTTTCTTTTTTTAATGGTAAAAGCTGGTTTTCATTTTTTAATAGAACAATTGATTTTTTTGCCATATCCAAAACTATTTTTTGATTTTCCGGATGATACAAGGTCGTTTTCTCTCTTTCCAAATCAAGATATTTGTAAGGGTCATCAAATAAGCCTAATTCAAACTTGACACGAAGTATTCTTGAAACAGCATCATCAATCAATTTATGATCAATCTTTCCAGAATCAACTAAATCTTTTAACTTTCTAACATATAAATGCGATTCCATGTCCATATCTGAACCTGCTTTAACTGCTAGTTCGGTCGCTTTATTTCCGTCTTTTGCGTAACCATGAGCAATCATTTCTGAAATGGATCCCCAATCAGAAACAACAAACCCATCAAATTTCCAATCACCTTTCAAAATATCTCTTTGTAAAAACACACTTCCTGTTACTGGAACACCATCAAATTCATTAAAACCGTTCATAAATGATCTTACACCAGCATCTACGGCTGTTTTAAATGGAGGTAAAACAATATTGTGTAGAGTATTTCTACTGATATCAACAGTATTGTAATCTCTACCTGACTCGGAAAAACCGTATGCTGCAAAATGTTTAGCTGTAGCAGCAATAGTATTGTTTAAAGACAAATCATTCCCCTGAAATCCCTTGATTCGTGCTTTTGCAATGAGACTTCCAAGAAAAGGATCTTCACCAGAGCCTTCCATAACTCTTCCCCACCTAGCATCTCGTGAAATATCGATCATTGGAGCAAATGTCCAATTGGTACCAGCAGATGATGCCTCATCTGCAGCAACTCTAGCAGATTTTTCTATAGCATCTAAATCCCAACTTGCTGCCTCTGCAAGTGGTATTGGACTTAAAGTTTTATATCCATGTATAACGTCATTTCCGATTATTAAAGGAATTCCTAATCTTGTCTCTTCAACAGCTATTTTCTGTAAAACAGTTATCTCTTTAACTCCTCTTACATTCAACATGGATCCAACTAAACCTTTTTTTAAATTTTCATACTTGAATTTTGCATTTCCTTTTTTAGGAGCTGGACCAGTTACGTCCCAAAATCCATTGTACTGATTCATTTGACCAATCTTTTCATCTAAAGTCATGATATTTAAAAGTGAGTCCACTTTCTTAGTTATAATATCATAATCACTTTGGATTTTATTATTTTGACAACCGGCAAGCATGATTGTTATCAAATAAATTATAAAATATTTTTTCATTGTTAAATTAATTATTGATAAATTCTTACGTAATCAATTTCCATAATATCACTGATGAAGTTTTGATCTATTTCACCTCCCATATGTCCACCCATAGCAATATTTAAAATTATAAAATGGTCCCAATTAAAAGGTAATGCACAAGAGTTGCCAACAATATGATGTGGCTTATCATCAACATAAAAGGTCAACGCATGTTTGGTCCAAACAAGAGAATAAACATGAAATTTTTCAGTAATGTCTGTGTATTCCTGAGTTATGTGAGAGTCACCTGAACCGTAGTTATCGGGGTGATGAACAGTAGATTGTACGCGAAAATTATTGGACTGAGCAGCTTCTAAAATATCCATTTCACCACATGCTGGCCAAGTTACTGTTCTAAAATTAGAGCCAAGTAACCAAAGAGCGGGCCATGTTCCAATTTTTCCTGGCATCTTGGCTTTTATGTCAACTCTTCCATAGGTAAAATCTTTTTTGGTATTGGAAATTATTCTAGCTGAAGTATAATTATTTCCATTGTATGATTCTTTTTTAGCAATAATTTTTAGTTTTCCATCTTCCACTTTTGAATTATCTAATCTGGAGGTGTAGGATTGGACTTCATCGTTAAACCATTTGTCACCTACTTCATGAATCCAATTGGAAGAATCTATTGCACCATTATCATTAAATTCATCGGACCATATCAAATTTTTAAATTGATCTTTAGGGTTTGTTTCTGAAACTTCTTCTGATGTTAGCCATACATACCAAGCCACATTTTCTGCTTCATCCATAACTCTTAAATATATATTTTCAGAATCATAACATTCAATTGTAAATTTTTGTTGCCCAACATAAAAACCGATGAAACCTTTACCGTTAATTTCCAATTTATTTTCCCCATTATCTTTTTTAGCAACAAAAGTGGTTTGGTAATCATCCAATATGTAATTTTCAATTTCTCCTGCTGAATTTGGGGATTTTGAAGATGATCCAAAATCATTTGTTAGATGTCCAGCTTTTCCAAATACACTATTATTTGTTTTATGTTTATAGGTCCCATCAATTTCAAATATGTACTCATCATCATAAAATCCTGAATTTAATTTTGAAAAGGCTGGTGCTTCCCAGTAAGTCGAATATTTTTTTTCGGGATCTCCATTTGAAAAGTGGGCGTCTTGTGCAGCATTTATTTTCCAGGTTTTAGATGAGCTCCCAGCAAGCAGTTCCAATAGACTTTGTTCTGATGCAGGTTTAACATAAACTGTAATTTTTTTATCAACTGATATATAATTATTGGTGCTAGAGTAAGCCAAAACCTTAATATCATAAGTTTTGGTTCCAACGTCTTTGTAGGAATATTGTGCAGTTCCACTTGATGTAAAAGATTCCCCAGTGCCAAATCTAAAACTGTAAGATACTGCATCAGTCGCATTTGCAGTAAAATTCACAACTCCTTTGCCATCTCCATTTGGTTGATTATTATTTGAACCAACAATATCAATTGTCAAAGTTAAATTTGATGGTACTATATCAACTGGATCAGCCGGGTTAGAAGCTGAATCATCGGCTGAACTTCCGGAACATGAAAAAAAGAAAAAAAGGAGTATAAATAAGTTAATCAACCGAAAAGAAAAAAAATTAAAATGCATTTAAAAATAATTGTCGAAATTAAGATTTATATTTTAAAAAAACCTGGAAGTTAAGTTTATTAAATCTTCCAGGTTTTAGCAAATTTAAACAAATACGTTGGTGATTCTTATTCTTTATTTGTTATTTTCCACCACCAAGCATTATTTTCATGTCCATAATAGTTTTTTAAGGACAATTCCCCACTTTTAGATCTATCTAAAATTTCAAAAGTGTGTCCTCCCACATACATCCCAACAAATCCCAAGCCAGATAAATTTAAGGTCTCAACACCACCGGGTGCAGAAATGAACCATTTACCAGATATTTTATCTATGTCTGCTTTTGTAAGAGGATACTTGTCGATTTCATCACAACAAGAGCTTGGTGTCTGATCTCTTAAACCACCAAAATCTTGATTGGCGATATGACTTTTCACAAGAATACTGTTGTCTGCCCCGGCATCAAAAGTAAAAGTTCCATCTGCGGAAAAAGTATAGCGATCATCATACATACCTGAGGATGCTTTTTCATTTGCTCCAGCTGACCACCAAAGTGGTTCGGACATATCATTGGAACCAACCCCCATGTGACCTCCTTGATCCTTAGCAATTCTCCAGGTTCCAGTTGTTAGAGCAGCTACTAGCTCGGCAGGTGGTGTATAAGTTGCTAAAACGGTAACCGTCTTAGCCACTACTGTGGAGGATCCACCTGCTCCCACAGCAATTGCACTTACAGTGTAATCGTTTGTTCCTATAACAGAAAAATTATATGTCATTTTTCCTGTGGGTACTAGTTTTTCCTCACCATTGTAAGAAAACTTATAAGTAATTGCACCTTTTCCAGTTACACTAAAATTAACTGTTCCTGATCCATCCCCATTAGGGTTATCGGCCGAAGCACCAACTATTTCTGCAGTTAATGAAACTTCAGTTGGAGCAGTAATAGACCCCAGGCTATATTCCTCCTCTTCACAGCTAACCAAAGTAAAAACTGTCAGAACAAATACTATTTTAAAAAGTAAATTTATTTTTTTCATTTTTTTATTTTTTATCTATGAATAAATATGTTATCAATGTAAGCCAGCACTTTATCGGTGTTATTTTCTCCATTAAATTGAAGTAAAATTCTACTGAAATCTGGTTGTGATTTTTGATCAGAAAAATCAAATTCCAGGGTCTGCCACTTATTTAGAGTAATTACTTGCTCTTTTTGTACTTGACCTTCCCACGGACGTTCTTTTGAACCATCTTGTAATTTTACCCATAATTTATTATCCTGGCTTCCTGTCAATCCATCTTGAGGCACGTATACTTTCAAAGTAATTTTATTATACACTGATAGATCAAGTTTTTTTGTTTTAGCTGCATCCAGATCGAACCTTATGTTTGCATACTGACCACCATCATCACTATATTTAAGAACTTTTCCAGAGGTGTTGATTGTGCCCGAGAATGGATTATCAACTATTTCTTGACCACAAGCATCTCCATACCAAGTTGTGATGTTGCCGTTACCTTCAAAATCATCGTATGAAACTGGAGTGATATATTCAAAATCGTCAATGTATGCTACAACCTTATCATTATTGTTTTCGCTATTGACCTGGAAAACAATTCTACTAAACTCTGTTGAAGCTGATTTAGCAGAAAAATCAACCATAACTGTCTGCCATTTATCTAATTCAAGTGGAGTAATAACACCAAACTGACCTTCCCAAGGACGTTCTTTAGATCCATCTTGAAGTTTAACTTCTACTTGGTTGGGTTGGGTTCCAGTAATTCCAGACGCAGGGATGTAAATTTTAAATGTAAACTTATTATTGACTGAAAGGTCAAATTTTTGATCTGCATCAAATTGAATGTTGGCGTACTGCCCTCCCGTATCATCATATTTCAAAACATTAGCGGAAGCATTACCGGAGCTTAAAGGATTTGCAACTATGGATTTACCCAATGCGTCAGCTCTCCAATTTATTGTTCCATTACCTTCAAAATCATCAAAAATCACCTGATCTCCAGCAGCTACGTATTTTTTAATATCGTCAATATGATAAGAGCCTGCAGTCGATGCTCCTCCATCAATAAAAAATACTAATTTTTTAAAATCTGCTGTTCCATCAAAAGCTACACCACCATTTGGGAAATCTTGAGTTGTAACTGTTGAAAAATCAAAAATCAAATTGTTCCAACCACTTTTTGAGAAATTTTGAGCTAATAATATATATTCATTTTCACCACTGTCCTCAAGTTTCATAGATAATTTATGTTCATTGGAATCAGGAGAGTATATTTTGACAGAATATTTATTATCAGAATCCTTAACTATTTTAATGGGTTGATCCAATTGAATTTGAACATTTTCCCAATTAGCACCAGAATTTGTTACTTTTCCAGTATTATTTGAAGAATCGTCTGGATCTTTTGACAACTCAAAAGATGCTCCACCATCTCCAGTGAATTTCTCCTCTTTGTTAAAACTAATCGGAAGCTTTAGTTCGGATTTTTTATAGAAATAAATATTGTCTATAAAAACTGATTTATTTCCGGCTCCAACAAATTTAAACTGGAAGATATCATTCATTGTTAAACCTTGACTTGTAAAGTCAGTTATAGGAATCTCAACGGAGGTCCACTGGTCTTTAGTCAAGCTTTTTTTAACTGACTTTTCTCCATTTGTTTTACTTATTGCAAAAATATCAATCTCATCTAAATCAGCAGTCCACATGTCCATATGTAAAAATTGCATAGTAGAAACATTTTGTTGATCAAATTCAATTCCCTGATAATTCAAATTTGAATATTGAATCATTTTATCACCATTCAAATCAAATTCAGTGTACTGAGTTGATTGTCCCCAGTTTGGATACAGATTGACATTTGAAATATTGCTATACTTTGAACTAAATACAGAAATCACGCTAGAACTTGGTCTGTCTTTGGGCTCAGGAGCTGAAACGGTAGGCTGTAAAAGAGCAGTTACCTCGAAATCAGCAGTATAATCAGTTGTCGCTATGGCACCTCCTTTTGCTGTAACTTTAACTGAATAGGTGCCTGCTTCTTTATAAATAAATGAAGCCGTTTCACCAATATTTGCAGAGACAGCAGCTGCATCTAACTCTCCCGAAATAAAATCAAATGTTGTAGCAAAATCAGCAGTTGCTACTACATTTACTTTTTTAGAAACTGTTTTGTCATTTGAAATGGCAACTACAAGGTTTTCAGGTGCCTTAAAAGAAACTACTAATTGTACATCAGATGAAGTTTTTAAATTATTCATTCCCTTAGCTGTGACTTTTACGTTGTGAGTTGCCTCAGTAAAAGTGTGTTTAACACTTTTTCCAGGTGCAATGCCTGAAGATACTGTACTTCCATCTCCAAAATCTACATCAAATGAAATTACATTTAAAGCTGTTGGTGTTATGGTTACAAGACCAGTGTTATCTTGAGTAATTTGAAAATTTGCACTTACCTCAGAGGGTGCAACAATTTTAAAATCGATCTCATCCATAAAATCTTCCTGGCAACTTATCAATGTTACAAAAGCGAAGATAAAAGTTAAAATATTATTTATTTTTTTCATTTTATTAACGTATTAATTAATTAATATCCAGGATTTTGGTCCAATCCAGAAATATCAATTTCTGTCTGTGGGATTGGGAAAACCTCATGTGTACCTGTCTTAAATCCAGAAATCTTAGTTGAGGCTTCACCAGTTCTTACTAAATCATAAAACCTGTGACCTTCCATTGCAAGTTCTAACCTTCTTTCATTCCATATTTCTTTAGTTAAAGATGATCCGGTTGAGGAACTAGCTCGAGAATTATTTCCAAATGCTCTGAACCTAACTTGATTGAGATAATTTCGAGCTTTTGCATCATTTGGTGAGGTCTTTCTATTGTTAGCCTCAGCTGCCATTAAAAGAACATCTGCATATCTAATGGCTCTGAAATTTAACTCATAATTTAATTCAGATTGAGCAGCGGTTTGACCTGTTCTTGGAATATATTTATGATTAAAGTAACCCGTGTGCTCATACCCTTTAGAATATTCTGCACCAGTAGAGATTGCCCAATTATCAATATCTAGAATTGCCACACCTCTTCTAGTGTCATTTACATCAAATGAATCATAAAGATCTTGGGTTGGCACATTAAAACTCCATCCTGATGCATAAACTGAACCATTGTACCCTCTTGGCCCGTGATGAATTACAGCAAAACTTCCTTCTGATCCTTGTGGAAAGCCCCAATCCCACCAGTTCGAATCCTTTGAATGTTGTATTTCAAAAACAGATTCAGAACCATTTTCTCCTGAGGTTAGAAAAACCGACTGTAGACTACTTGGCAATGTATACAAACCAATTAAGGGTTCCAAAATAGTAGCAGCATCATCAAACTTATCTTGGAATAAATAAACCTTTCCTAAAAGTGCATGTGCAGTATAAGCGGTGGCCCTACCATTATTACTTTTGTTAGCTGGTAATGCTGCAATTGCAGCATTAAGGTCTTTTTCAATTTGAACATATACTTCTGCTTTAGTTGACCTTGATAAAGTATTTGAATCAGATGCTGTTAATCTGCCCTCAGTGAATAGAGGAACTCCACCAAAAATCTTAACCAACTCAAAATAATAGTAGGCTCTTAAAAAATGAACTTCACCGTATAATTCTGCTTTTCTAGAAAATTCAATTTTGTCTTTATTTTCAATCAAATAGTTAGCTCGATTTATTCCCTCATACAACCATTTCCAGGTACTGGTTAATTGATCATTATTTGGAATATGAATCATGTCATCAATTTTTTGAAGTCCAATTACGTCAGTTGCACTTTCACCGCCACACAAAGAGTTATCGGAAGCAATATCTCCTATCATCACACTGTATATATTCCACTGAAGGACATCATAAGTTCCGACCAAAGCTGCTTCATAATCTGATGCTGTTTGAAAATAATCACTAGCAACAATTGTGTATGCCTCTGATGCTTCATAATCCACATAATCTTCACACCCTATTAGACCAACAGAGAGTAAGAATACCAAAACTTTATTGTAAATCTTATTTTTCATTATTATCTTTTTTAAAATTTAATATTTAAACCAAGTGAAATTTCTCGAGGGGCGGGATATGTTCCTCTGTCTACCCCAGTATCTAAAACAGGACCACCACCATTTGAAATCTCAGGATCATATCCAGTATAATCTGTAAATGTAAAAGCATTTTTTGCCATAGCATATATCCTTAAACTTGATAATACTGACGTTTCTTTGAGCGGAACATTATATCCTAACTGAATATTTTTAACCTTAACAAAACTACCATCCTCTACATACCTGTCAGAGACTCTTGTGTTGTTATTTGCGTCGACAAAAGAATATCTAGGTTCGGTTTTACTCGTTCCTTCTCCCTTCCATCTGTTTAAAACGGTCGCAAATTTGTTTGTGTAGTTTAGTCCTCTCTCATATCCTCTGTAAATATCATTACCAACCGAAGCATAAGTAAAAACAGAAAGGTCAAAATTATGAATATTCATTGCGAAGTTCCATCCCAAGGTAAAGTCAGGAAACGGATCCCCTATTTTGGTTCTGTCTTCGGAGTCTATTTTACCATTTTTATCTACATCGACATATCTTATATCTCCTGGCTGTGCATTGTCCTGTGTAGGAGCATTGGTAATTTCAGCTTGGTTTTGAAATATTCCATTAGTTTTGTATCCCCAAAAAATTCCAGGCGATTCACCCTGTCTAAATTGAGTTAAACTTTTGTAAGGAATACCGTATCCACTCCCCCAAATGTATTTATCTCCATTATTGATTTCTTGTACTAGGTTTTCGGCAGTAGTAAAGTTGAATGAATTACTAAAACTAATTCTGTCAGTTATGTCCTCCTCATATGATAGACTAAATTCATAACCCTTAGTTTCTGTTTTCCCAATATTCGCTACCGGATACGTTGGTATTCCTAAGTAAAGGGACAATGTAGGGCTGAAAAGTAGATCATCAACTGTTTTGATAAAATAATCAGCGCTAAATCTTAACTTGGATTCAAACATTACCAAATCAATTCCAGCATTAGTTTGAATTTGATTTTCCCAAGATACATCATCATTTGGTATTCCCAGCAAAGTTGATCCCGGAGTTATTACGTTTCCAAAAGTATATTTAGGAAATGTAGATATAGTCCCAAATTGAGGGGAAGCATTATCGTTACCGACAGATCCATAGCTGGCTCTAATTTTAAGAAAGTCTATAACAGATGAGTTGAAAAAATCCTCATTTGATGCAACCCACCCCAAAGATAGTGAAGGAAAAATGGCAAATTTATTGTTTTTTCCAAATGATGTTGATCCATCCCTTCTAACTGTAAGTGAGGCTAAATACTTTTCATTATAATCATATTCAATTCTTGACATTAAAGAAACACTACGACTTACACCTTGCCAAGAACCTGTTGTTTGATCCTCAGAAGTTCCAGTTGCAGAGCTAAGGTCGGCATAAGTCCAAGAATTGTTTGGAACATCGACATTACTTCCTGAGAGACCATTATTGGTATATTTACCCATAGTAAAACCGGCAAAAACTTTAAAGTTGTGTTCTTCATTTAAATTAAATTCATAGCTTCCAAATAGTTCATAAGTATAATTAAACCAATTTTGTTTTGTTTCAGTGACTCTATTATGATCATCTTCAGTTCTTGGTGTCAAGTCCTCATTAGCATTAGTACTATTATGTCCAATCCCGTAAAATCGTAATGGATCAAAGGATTTTTGTTGTTGCCATATCGAGGAATAACCCAACCTAGTTGTAATTTTAAAATTGTCCATCACATCAAATTGTAATTCAACCTTACCAATTAATTTATCAGTCTTGTTATTACTATATGAATTACTCAATCCAGCCAAAGGATTAACAACTTCTTGAGTAATGGTACTACTTGTACTGTATTTACCATTTGTCATAACAGGTATTGTTGGATCAAAATTTAACGCATTAAAAATTTGACCTCCTCCGTGACCATTACCCTGAATATTTGAATATTTTGAGTGAATGATTAATTTAAGGTTATCAGATAAATCTGATGAATAGTTAACTGAAAATGTAGATCGATCAAAAAAGTCTTTATCACCTCCTCCAGCTACACCCTCTTGAGCAGTATATCCAGCAGAAATAAAATAGGTAGAATTATCTGAGCCACCTGATGCTGAAAAATTTGTTACTGAGATCGGATTAGCATTGAATAACTCTTTCTGCCAATTTGTTCCAACCCCTATTGAAGATAGGTCAGAAAAAATTAAAGGGCCACCCGATGTAACACTTCCCTCATTAAGCATTGCTGCATATTGAGAGCCATTTAAAACCTTAATGAATTTATCGACTTCTTGTATGCCGTAAGATGTATCAAGTGTAAAAACAGTATCTTGATTTTTTTTACCAGATTTTGTAGTTATAACAATAACCCCACTTCCTCCTCTAACACCATACATTGCGGTAGTTGAGGCATCTTTTAAGACAGATACGCTTTCAATGTCAGTCGGGGAAATCGCATCCATGTCATACAAAGAAGAGTTTATACCATCTATTACAACCAATGGGTCAGTTCCTGAGAATGAGGTAATTCCTCTTATAAGAACAGAAGGTTTACCACCAGGATTAGGGCTTGAAATTATATTTAAACCAGCTTGTCCCTGCAGTGCATCTTCAATTCTAAGAGGCTTAATTTGTGAAAGCTGTTCCTCATTTACAATAGTTACAGAACCTGAAATGTTTGAAGATTTTTGTGAACCATATCCTGTTACAACGACCTCGTCAAGAGAAGTTTCTGGATTTAATTGGACGTTTACATCGGCAAATGAAGATATGGTAATGGACTGTGAAGTATAGCCTACAAAACTAAATACCAATGTATTTCCGATTGAGGCATTGATTGTATAATCACCCTCAAATCCGGTTGATACACCTTCACTAGTTCCTTCAATTAAAACGGTTGCACCTGGCAAGGGAACGCCATTATTATCAGTTACTATCCCACTAACAGTTTGACCAAAAAGATCAGTACTAAATGAAAATAAAAGCAGGAAAATAAAAAAATAAGTTTGAAAATTTGTTTTCATACATTTTTGGTTTAGAAAAAATAAACTTAGCATAAAATTAAATTTTAAAAAACATAATAAACCTTTACAATAATATATATTTAATAAAATACCGGTCAGAATTTTATTGAATTAATAATATATCAGGGTAAAATTATATAAATTGTTAAAAAATAATCATTGAAGAGAAAAATTAAGATACTCAAAATTTATTAAATGTAAAGTTAATGTAAAGTCAAAAATTTACTTTAAAAGGGATATTATAAAGAAAGGATATGATCCGTAAGACCTTGATTTCGTGATAAGTTCATTTTTTTTCGAAGCCTGTAACGTTTAATTTCAACACTGCTTAAAGATATATTTAGTAAAGGTGCTATTTCTTTGGAAGATAGGTTTAATCTTAAATATGCGCATAATCTTAAATCATTATTAGTAAGTTCAGGATGGGTTTTTTTAACTTTTCTAAGAAAGTCTTTATCAGCATTATTAAAAGCTTGTTCAAAAAACTTCCAATCATCTTGATTATTTAGATTTCTATCAATTGTATTTATGACTGTTTTTATTTTTGGACTGGATTCTATCTTTTTTAATTCAAACTTCAGCCTACTCAAAAATTTATTCTTCTTTAACATGCTCATTGTTGATATTGCTAGCTCTCTATTTTTTCCTTCAATATCTTGCTGTAATTTTTCATTTTCAATTGACATCAAAGCTTGTTTTTTTTCAAATTCTTTAAGCTCTAACTTACTTTTATTTCTTTTCATTATTTTTTCTTCCTTTCTTCTGTAAAAGTTAGTGTAATAATTATTGGTAAGGTAAAATAGTCCAGCTAAAGCTAGCGCATAATTGATAATCATAAAATTTGATAAAAACCAGGGTCTTTCAATTTTTATTTCAACAGACTCAACATCCTTTGATAAAAGATTCCCAATTTTTGATCTAACACTAAAATTATAAGTTCCATAGCGAAGGTTACTGAAGCTTACGCTTGATTTTTCACTTAACTCACTCCATTCGTTCATATAACCTTCTAAAAAATATTGATACTTAACTGGCTTAAATTTTTTAAAATTTGAACTACTGTAGTCAAATGTAACATTATTGCTTTTATAGTTGAACTGCAATTTTTGATCAAAAGCAACGGATTCACCTGCTTTTCCTATTTCATTGACATGAACCCTATCGACTTTAACTGAGGGGGTTTTCAGATTATATTTGTTTAGATCGAAGGAAACATACCCATTGTTCGTTCCAATGATATATTGGTCGTTTTTAATTTTAGAAATATTTTCAAAAACTGTTTTTCTCAAATTTTCTTCAAAAACTATAGACCTTACTTTTCTTTCATCTGACATCAAATCTTTGGACAAATAATGTATGTAGTTTTTTGAAAACATCCACATTTTTTTATTGTTGTCATTTATAATAATTCCGTTTATAAGCTCTTTATTAGATAATTCAGACAGCAATGTATCTCTCACAAAAACATCTTTTTCATCAATGTATTTATAAAAACCTTCAGAGTAATTATAATAAATTTGATTATCAAATTTAGCCAAACTCGCATTTCCGCCAATGGAAACTGAAGTGTCAATTAAAACTTCTTTTAACTCATCAAAATTTTTATTAAATAATAGTTTATAAACTCCTTTGTAGCCGTGACTTACAATCACCTTTCCATTACTTGAAATTTCAAAGAGTCTTGATGATATGTCAAACCCTTTAATTTTGTTTCTTACAACCCAATTTTTATTTGGCTTATGTAGAATATTGAAACCCAAATAACCTCCCTCTAAAATTAAATTTGAGTTGGGTAATTTCCGATATGTCCAAGATCCTGATGTTTTTGAAATTTTGGATGCCACATTTTCTTTTATAACATAGGTTCCATTGTCATGTCCACAAAAAAGAGTTCCATCAATCTCTACCAAACTCCAAACTTGCCCACCAGATGTGTTCGAAATTGATGTAAATTCAGAACTGGAGTTGTCAGGCTTATAAAAAAGACCCTGATTAGTTCCAATATATAAATTTCCCTTATAAAGTTTTGAAGCGTAAACAGTACCTAAAATACCAGAATCATCACTGTATATCTTAAAGGGTGAATCTAGATTTAACAAAGAGATCCCATTGTCTAATCCCATCCAAATATTATTGTTTTTATCCTCATACAATGATAAAATTGTGTTGTTGTTTAAACCTTTAGTTTTATCTATTTGATGGATTAGATTGGCATTTTTATCAAAAATCATCAAACCTTTTCCAACTGTTCCAATAGCCATATCCCCATTTTTGAGCTGAATCGCTTTATAAACCGTTAAGTCCTCTTCAGAATCAAGACCTTCCTTTTTTAATTCCTTCAGCAGTCCGTCATTAAGAACTCTAAAGATTCCCATTTCGGAGTTTATCAATATTATTTCACGTTGTTTTTTAAAAATATTCAAGTTATGAGGATGTTCGTTTGTTGGCTTAACATTAAAATCATTCGAAACCAATAATTGTTTATTGTTCTCAAGTGTATAGAGTCCAGAACTGAGCATAAAAAATATTCTATCTTCAATATTATATGAATTTACAATATCCTCGCTCGGAACAAAATATTTTACATCTGCTGATTTCTCATTATACATTATAAATCTCGAGTATGACTGAAAAACTATCCAGTCATCATAATGTAATATATTCCAAAACTCTTCATCATCCTCAATATTTAAATTTTTTAAGGTTACTATTGATTTGTAATCAAAAGAACCATCGATTTTTTTTTGCCAATACCCAAAGTCCTCATACATCCCAGCATATACCTTATCATTTATAAATTTAACGGAACGTAAAATAGATCCATTTGGAGAGTCAAAAAGAGTCCACCTTGAACCATTAAACATCAATAAACCTTGACTGTTTGCAAAAAAAATCTCATTGTCATCAGACTCTGTAATATCCCAGTTTTGGTTCATTGCGTTGTATTGTTCTGGCGAAAAAGACTGTATAGGTGATATAGTCTGAGAGAAAACAGTAATTGTAAGAAGGAAAAAAAATAAAAAATACCTCAAATGTCTGATAATTAATAGTTTATTTTAAATATGAAAAAATGTTTTCAAATTTAAAGTAATTTTTTTTAATGAAAGATGTATAGTTTATTTTGATTTACTTATCACCACAAAAACGCATATAATAATGCTGTAATAATACCAATAACCATAGCTGATATATTAAACGAGCTAGATGTTTCAAATAGCTTTTTACTAAGAACTATTCCCTTGGGATCATCATTGTTACCTTCAATATAACTTATCATAAAAATTATAAAAATTGTTGCTAAACAAGTTATACCCATTTGATTCATAAATGGAGTTTGAGCTAGAAACCAGTCAGAGGGAACTATTTTAAAGTACATCGCAACTGGAATTGATGAAATCACACCCCAAATTGCCGCATTATTTGTCGCTTTTTTATAGAATAGTCCCATCAAAAAAACCGCTAAAATACCAGGACTAACCACTCCAGTATACTCCTGTATGAATTGAAAAACCTCTCCTAAACTTCCTAACTGAGGGGCAATAACCATTGCAATAATTAATGAAACTAAAGCTGTGATTCGACCAACCTTTACTGTTGATTTATCACTCGCATTTTTATTAATAAAAGATTTATAAATATCCATAGTAAAAATTGTTGATGTTGAATTTAACATCGAAGCTAAAGAGGATACTATTGCGGCTGCTAATGCTGCTAGAATTAATCCTAAAAATCCAGATGGTATAAAATTCTTAATCAGCCATGGTGCGGCATTGTCATTAGCAATCATACCATTTTCAGAAATAAAGCTTTGATCTATTGTGGAGGGATTAAAAACACCTGAGTCCATATTCATAACGTAAGCAACAATTCCAGGAACAACAACAATTATTGGCATCAAGAGTTTTAAAAATGCTGCAAAGGCGATCCCTTTTTGACCTTCTTTTAAGTTTTTGGCAGCAAGGGTTCTTTGAATAATGTATTGATTAAAACCCCAGTAATACAAATTTGCAACCCACATACCACCAACTAGCACTGCAATCCCTGGAAGATTTTCCCATGTATCCTGTCCATTTGTATTGATGATTTCACCTTTGGATACAATCATAGTGAATCTCTCAGGAACTGTATTGTAAACATGAATGATTCCATCAACGAAATTTCCGGTTTCTGTAACGTTTGATAATGCGAAGTATGTCATCATCAAACCTCCAAAAATCAATAAAACTACTTGGATTACATCAGTCCAAGCAACAGCTGCAAGTCCACCCCAGAGTGAATAAGCTGCCGCAAATAAGCCCAATCCAATTATGCTAGCAAAAAGTAAGCTGCCATCTCCAGTTCCAATCACAATATCAAGTGCTTTAGCACCCAAGAACAAAACTGTTGTGAGATTGACAAAAACGAAAAGAGAAATCCAAAAAATAGCCAGAATTGTTTTAAGATTTGTACTAAATCTCTTTTCAACAAATTCAGGAATTGTGTAAAGACCCTTTTCGATAAAAATTGGTAAAAAATATTTCCCAACAACCAGAAGAGTTATTGCTGCCATCCACTCATAAGACGCAATTGCAAGTCCTGCAGCGAAACCCGACCCATTCATTGCAACAAATTGTTCTGCAGAAATATTTGCAGCAATTAATGAGGCCCCAATAGCCCACCAAGGAAGCGATTTTCCTGCTAAAAAATAATCTTCAGCACTTTTATCTTTACCTTTTTTATCCCTTGATACATAAAGACCAATAAATAAAATAAGTAGGCAATACAACACAAAAACAACAACATCTAAATTGGAAATACTCATAATTTAAATTTATTTCAATATAGTTAAAAGGAATGTAAAACAATCTATTTAGATTCATTCAATTTATTTTTTAATATATATTCAAATAATGAACAAAAAAAGAAGAGATTTCTTGATGAATACTTGTCCAACGGTTGCTTTGGCGTTTATGGGAGTAACAATGTTAGAAGCTTGTTCCTCTGGAGGAGATGACTCATATAATGGAGAAAACAATTCGGATGGAAATGGAGGAAGTGAATCGAACAGTGGAACTGGTTATTCAACAAGCGGTAGCAATGTCATAATAGATCTATCTCATTCTGCTTTTTCTAAACTTCAAAACGATGGTTGGATGAATTTTACGGCTATGAATATTTTATTACTGAAGGTTGACTCATCAACATATCGGGCATTCACAAATGAATGTCCTCATGCATCGGGAAGATCAAAATGGAGTTATAATACCTCAGCAAGTAAGTTTGTATGTGGCTATCACGAACACTCCTACCCAGACGACTGCCAAACCTCAGGAACTGCTGGCGGAAAATTAAACTGTTACACAACTTCTTTCAAAGACAACAAATTAACAGTAACCGTTTCGTAGCCCTGCTAGGAATCGAACCTAGATCTAAAGTTTAGGAAACTCTTATTCTATCCGTTGAACTACAGGGCTATTAAATTTAGAATTCCAAAAAATAAAAAATTTACAACTAGAAGATTTATAGAGAATACTATCTCTTTCTTTTCAACTCCAAAATGAAAAATAATTTGTGCGGGAATCGCAATAAGAAACCAACCAACATAATTTTGAAGAGGAGCAACTTCAGATTCGAAAACCCAAAAGCCTAAATCTGGTGCAACAGGTTCAATTAAAAAATCTAGAAGAATCATCAAAAAAACACCTAAACAAATTGATTTAATCCTTTTATTTTTAAAAAAATAATGAGCAAAAGACCCTGTAACAAAGGAAAGAATAACCCATTGTATTCCAATCAATAAAGGTACTCCCATTATTTTCATACCCAGATTATCAAGATAAATATATTCACCAAAAATATAGCCATAATTGACACCTAACACTTCTGCAAACATTCCTATAAAAAATATAGAACATGCTGTTTTAAAAGTATTACTATTGACTTGTATTTGATTAGAAAAAAGAAGAAAAAAAGAAATAAGTAAATTAATTGGAGTAAATGAAACAAAAAAATCCTTGTTTGCAAATCCAATTCCAATTACTCCACAGACATGAAATAACCATATAACAAAAATTGATGCAAATTTTATTTTATTATCAGTTATTAAAAATTTCATTGATTTTTTAATTGTAAAATTATATCACTTTTGGTTTTTTCATCTGCAAATGAAGACCTAATGGCATTCAAATTACAATTTAAGAAATGTTGTTCTTTCCAATTAAAAGTTTGTGACAATTTTTTATACTCCTCATTTAATGATGTGTTTGAAATCGTTCTTCCATCGGAATTTATACTTATTGAAAAATTTTTTTTATAAAAATAGTTAACTGGGTGTTCTCTGATGTTTTTATATAACCCTGTGACTAAATTACTGGTCAAACATATTTCCAAGTGAATTTTTTCTTTTATTAATCTCTTCATTAAACTGGTACTTTCGCAGCTTGTCACACCATGACCGATTCTCTGGGGGTCAAGCATATCCAGTGTTTCAATTACACTTTCATACCCCCTAGCCTCGCCAGCATGTGCTGTACAATTAATATTATTTTTTTTTGCAAACTCAAAGGCCTTAATATGATTATCTAATGAATAACCTGCTTCATCAGCAGCAATATCAAATCCAACAATCATTTCATCAGCTAATTCTTTAATCAACTTGACAGTTTCCAGACTTTCATATTCGCTGAAGTGCCTTAACGTGCAAAGAATTAATCCAAATTTTATATTACTTTTTTGGGATTCACTTTTACATTTCTTTAATATAATCTCAATAACTTGAAGTGGATCCAAACCTTCTTTCAAGTGAAGCAACGGAGCGAATCTTATTTCTACATAAATGACGTTGTCTCTTTTCAATTGATCAAAAAAATCAACAACAACTAAATTCAACTGCTCTTCATTTTGCATAAGATCTAGAGATCTATCAATACATTTTAAGTAATCATTTAAGTTTTTACAACCATGTCCTGTAAATTTTTCTTTAAATACTTCTAAATTGGTTTCAGGTAAAATTTTTTTTACCAACTCATAACTTAGTGAACAATCCAAGTGTGTGTGTAATTCTACTTTTTTTATATGGTCAAAATTCATTATTCAATTAATATATAAAAGAGAATGAGTAGACTTTTCTAAAGAACATTTATGGACTATATATAAGTTGCTGTTGTTGTTATCTTCAATCTCATTATAATAATCCTCTCCAATTAAGGTGTTCACAAACTGAGGAGTTGTATTACTATGACCTACAATAAGAAAAGATTCTTTAATATTATGTCTTGAAAAGTTTTCGTAAAATACTTCAGATGGTGTATAATAATTAATTTTCAAACCTCTACTTTGAGCTAATGGAAGTACAGTCTCAATAGTTCTATGAAGATTAGTAGAAAAAATTTTGTCAATTTTAACATTTTTAAAAACTTCTTTCCATTTTTCTGCTCTGGCTAATCCATCTTGTGTCAAATGAGGGTTTTTATCCAAAGTATTATCTCTAATTTTTTCAGCGTGTCGAATTAAATAAAAAGAATTACAATTTTGATCAACCTGAGACATTAATGGAGTGCTAGTAAAACAAACTATTATAATAAAAAACAGAACACGCATTGTCTTTATTTTAATGATGAAGGATATTCAAACAACTCCAATTGGAAATTGGATAACGACGCAATTAAATGATCAAAAATATCAGACATAATATGCTCATAATTTTTCCATTCCTTATTATTACTAAACGCATAGATTTCTAAGGGAATTCCATGAGGCGTTGGAGATAGTTGTCTACACATAACTGTCATGTCACTATTAATATTTTTAGCCTTATCCAAGTATATTTCAATATAATTTCTAAAAAGTCCGAGATTGGTTAAGTTTCGTCCATTTACCAAAACTGATAAGTCTGAACCAAACTCGTCGTTGTGTTTTTTTATCTCTTTTTCTTTTTCTTCAATGTAATTCTTAATTAATTTAATTTTTTTTAAAAATTTAAGATCTTCATTATTTAAGAATTTTACTGAAGATCCCTTAATAGAAAGTGATCGTTTTATTCTTCGACCATCAGATTCACTCATCCCTCTCCAATTTTTAAAAGAATCCGAGATAAGTTTATAAGTAGGTATTGTGGTTATTGTTTTATCAAAATTCTGAACTTTGACTGAATTTAAATTAATTTCAATCACATCCCCATCAGCTCCGTACTGTTTCATCGTTATCCAATCTCCAATTCTAATCAAATTATTTGAAGTTAGTTGAATACTTGCAACCAAGCCCAGAATAGTATCTTTGAAAATTAGTAAAATTACGGCTGACAGTGCACCCATTGCTGCAAGAAAGGTTGTTATTTCTTTGCCAGTCCAAATTGAAAAGATATTTAAAATCCCAATGAACCAAAGACCAATTATGATTACTTGAAAAAAACTATCAAGAGGTTTGTCCTTGAATGTTTCGTGTGTTTTTAAATATGATTTAAGTGATCTAAGAACACTTATTATTATCAAGATTAGTAAATAAACTATGTAAGTCTCTAGAATTAAATATGCATATTCAATTATAAACTCATAGCTAAAAAACCAAAATGGCAATATAAAATAAACAAAAATTACAGGGAGTAATCTTGAAATATATTGTGGAGTTTTGTTTTTAATTAGATAATCATCAAAGTTGTTTTCAGTACTTAATGAAAGTTTTTTAAAAAACTTTGATATAAAATTTGACCCCAGAAAATTCAAAAAAATTATTAGAACTATTACTATTAAACTAACTACAATTAAATTTAAAATACTAGCGTAAAATTCACTTATTTCAGAGCCAATTAAAAAATCATAAAAAAATTTATGAAATGGTATTTCAATTATTTTCATCATTTATTTTTTATTAAAATAACTTGTTCTGTGAGTTAAACTGATTTTTTCCTAAATGTTTATATGCCATTTCAGTTACCTCTCTTCCCCTAGGTGTTCTGACAATAAATCCTTGTTGAATAAGGAAAGGTTCATAAACTTCTTCTAAGGTTTCAGGGCTTTCTGAAACTGCAGTGGAAAGAGTGTTTATTCCAACGGGCCCACCCTTAAACTTTTCAATCAATGTTAATAGAATTTTATTATCCATTTCGTCTAATCCATGCTTATCAACATTCAACGATTTTAAGGCAAATCTTGTAATTTCTAAATCAATTTTTCCACTCCCTTTAATTTGAGCAAAGTCTCTAACACGTCTAAGCAGTGAGTTTGAAATTCTAGGAGTCCCCCTACTTCTACTAGCAATTTCAATTGCTGCATTACTTTCAATTTTGATATCCAAAATATCAGAGCTTCTTTCAACGATATTTGATAATAGCTCTGTTTTATAATACTCTAACCTACTATTTATTCCAAACCTAGCTCTCATAGGAGCAGTTAGTAGTCCTGATCTTGTGGTTGCTCCAATCAAAGTAAATGGGTTTAAATTAATTTGAACGGAACGAGCGTTAGGTCCACTTTCAATCATTATATCAATTTTATAATCTTCCATTGCTGAATATAAATATTCTTCAACAACTGGACTAAGCCTATGAATTTCATCAATAAATAGAACATCTCTGGGTTCAAGGTTTGTTAAAAGTCCTGCAAGATCTCCAGGTTTATCCAATACAGGTCCCGACGAAACTTTTAAGTTTACGCCTAGTTCATTAGCTAATATGTGTGCTAACGTTGTCTTACCCAAACCAGGCGGACCGTGAAACAATGTATGATCTAAAGCATCAGATCTTTGATTACTTGCTTCAACAAAAATTTTTAAATTATCCAAAATATGATTTTGTCCAGCAAAATCATCAAAACTTAAAGGGCGTAGTGCTTTATCAAACTCTAACTCTTCATTATTATAATTAGCGTCTGTTGGATCTAAGTTATCATTCATCTAATCAAATATAAGGAAAATGGATATCCTTTATTGATCAAAATTATAAAGACTAGTGCTCAGTAATGTCTTCATTTTCACCCAAAGGAACAGTCTGTGGTATAAAATCTTCCTCATGACCAGGCTTGCTGTAATCATATGCCCATCTGTAGACGTGAGGAATTTTGCCAGGCCAATTTCCGTGCATGTGTTCAACAGGTGCAGTCCATTCAAGTGTAGTAGATTTCCATGGATTTTTAGAGGCCTTCTTGCCATAGAACATAGAAGAGATGAAATTATATAAAAAGATTAACTGTGCTGCACCAGCCAATAAAGCAAATACAGTAATGATGACATTTATATCAGCTAAATCGTCAAAATATGGAAAAGCGGTATTTGTATAATATCTTCTAGGAAGTCCTGCCATACCAATAAAATGCATAGGGAAAAACACACCGTATGCTGAAATTGCAGTGACCCAAAAGTGTATGTATCCTAAATTTTTATTCATCATTCTACCAAACAGTTTTGGGAACCAATGATAAACACCAGCGAATAGACCGTAGAGTGCAGAAATACCCATAACTAAGTGGAAATGGGCAACTACAAAATAAGTATCATGAATATTAATATCTAATGTACTATCTCCCAAAATTATTCCTGTCAAACCACCTGTTATAAAAGTTGAAACCAGACCTATTGAAAACAACATACCAGGGTTAAACTGTAAATTACCCTTCCAAAGAGTAGTTATATAATTAAAAGCTTTTACTGCTGATGGAATTGCAATTAAAAGAGTTGTAAAGGTGAAAACTGAACCTAAAAAAGGATTCATTCCTGAAATGAACATGTGATGGCCCCAAACAACCGTAGAAAGAAAAGCAATAGCCAAAATTGATGCTACCATAGCTCTATATCCAAAGATTGGTTTCCTAGAGTTTGTTGCAATAATCTCAGATGTTATTCCTAAAGCTGGAAGAAGAACAATATAAACCTCTGGATGTCCTAAAAACCAGAAAAGGTGTTCAAACAAAACAGGGGAGCCACCTTGATAGTGTAATACTTCTCCCTGAACAAATATATCAGATAAAAAGAAGGATGTTCCAAAACTTCTATCCATAATTAACAGTAAGGCTGCTGACAATAGAACAGGGAAGGAAATAACTCCAATAATGGCAGTGACAAAAAAAGCCCAAATAGTAAGTGGCATTCTAAATAATGACATTCCTTTGGTCCTTAGATTGATAACAGTTACAATATAATTCAAAGATCCAAGCAAAGAAGAAGCAACAAAAATTGCCATAGATATTAACCAAAGTGTCATCCCCATTCCGGAACCAGGTTGTGCTTGTGGAAGAGCACTTAGAGGGGGGTAAATTGTCCAACCTGCTGCTGCAGGACCTGCTTCAACAAATAATGACGCTATCATAATTACACTTGAAAGAAAGAACAACCAAAAAGAAATCATATTTAACAATCCAGATGCCATATCTCTAGCTCCAATTTGTAATGGTATTAAAAGATTACTAAAAGTTCCACTAAGTCCAGCAGTTAAAACAAAGAAGACCATGATTGTACCATGTATGGTAACTAAAGCCAAATAAATGTTCGGATCCATAACTCCCTCTGGGGCCCACTTACCTAAAAAAATATCAAATACAGCGAATGATTGTTCTGGCCAAGCAAGTTGTAGTCTGAACAACAATGACATAGCAACTCCAATAAATCCCATAAAAAGCACTCCAGTGATTAAATATTGTTTTGCGATCATTTTATGATCTTGACTAAAAATATACTTTGTAATGAAAGTATCTTTATGATGGTGATCTTGATGAAAATCAGATTTTTTATTTGCAAGCAGGTCACCAAATTCTTCAGATTCCATCTTG